>Ga0157380_10000048_pt1 | contig 71591 bp, 74 predicted proteins | sample S35metaG_FD_119757 | JGI IMG/M metagenome (GOLD analysis project Ga0157380, IMG submission 119757) | Switchgrass rhizosphere microbial communities from Kellogg Biological Station, Michigan, USA - S3-5 metaG | ecosystem: Host-associated > Plants > Roots > Rhizosphere > Soil | place: USA...
CCCCTCGGCCGCGGTGCGGACGACCAGCTCGCCGTCAGGGACCTCGTCGAGGTCGAAGGCATGCAAGGGCTGCGCGGTCAGCAGCATCACGTAGTTGGTGATGTCGACGACGTTGTTGATCGGCCGCTGCCCGGCCGCCGCCAGCCGCGCCTGCAGCCAGGGCGGCGAGGGGCCGATCTGCACGTCGGTGAAGACGCGAGCGGTGAAGCGCGGGCAGAGCTCGGGCACGGCGACGGCGACCGAGGCGTAGTCGCTGGCCTCCCCCTCACCCTCAGCCGCCGCGTCCTCGGCCCAGGGGTCGGCGGCCAGCGGCGCACCGGTGATCGCGTGCACCTCGCGCGCCACCCCGTGGACGCCGAAGCAGTCGCTGCGGTTCGGCGTCACCTCGATCTCCAGCACCTGCTCGCCCAGCGGCAGGACCTCGGCCAGGGGCGTCCCCGGTGCCGGCCCGTCCTCCAGGACCATGATCCCGTCGGCCTCCTCGGCGATCTCGAGCTCGGCGGCGGAGAGGATCATCCCTTCCGAGGGGACCCCCCGCAGCTTGGCCTTGCGGATCTTCATCCCCCCGGGCATGACCGCCCCGGGCAGGACGACGGCCACCGTCTGCCCGGCGGCGACGTTGGGGGCGCCGCAGACGATCGGCCGCTCGCCGTCGCCGGTGTCGACCATGCAGGCGCTGAGCCGGTCGGCTTTCGGGTGCTTCTCGCATTTGACGACCTTGCCGACGACGAAACCCTCGGTCGAGGGTGGCCCGATGGTGTCGATGCGCTCGACCTCGGTCCCGGTCATCACCAGCCGGTCGGCCAGCGCGGCCGGGTCCACGCCGGGGTCGCAGAGCTCACGCAGCCAGGAGTAAGGGACCCTCATACCCAACACGCCTTCACGAGAACTGCTCCAGCATCCGCACGTCGTTGTCGAAGAAGCGCCGCAGGTCCGGAACGCCGTGGCGCAGCATCGCCACCCGCTCGACCCCGATCCCGAAGGCGAAGCCCTGGACCCGCTCGGCGTCGTAGCCGCGGCTCTCGACGAAGCCGAGCACGTTGGGATCGACCATCCCGGCGCCGAGGATCTCGATCCAGCCCTGGCCCTTGCAGAGGTTGCAGCGCTCGCCGCCGGCCAGCTCGCCGCTGCCGCCGCACTGGAAGCAGGAGACGTCGACCTCGACGCTGGGCTCGGTGAAGGGGAAGAAGTGCGGCCGCAGGCGCAGCTCCCGCTCGCCCCCGAAGAGCGCCCGGCACATCGCCAGCAGCGTCCCCTGCAGATCGGCGAGGGTGATCCCCTCGGCGATCGCCAGCCCCTCGACCTGGTGGAACATCGGGCTGTGGGTGGCGTCGGAGTCGCGCCGGTAGACCTTGCCGGGGACGACGACGAAGATCGGCGGCGGCTGCGTCTCCATCGAGCGCACCTGCATCGGCGAGGTGTGGGTGCGCAGCAGCACGTCGGGGTGCGACTGCACGTAGAAGGTGTCCTGGAGCATCCGCGCCGGGTGGCCGGGCGGGTGGTTCAGGGCGGTGAAGTTGTAGTAGTCGTGCTCGATCTCCGGACCTTCGGCGACGTGGTAGCCGAGGCCGACCATCGTGTCCTCGATCAGCCGCGTGGTGCGGGCAATCAGGTGCGGGTGGCCAGCCGGCCGCGGCGGCGCCCCGGGCAGGGTGACGTCGATCCGGTCGGTGACCAGCTTCGCCTCCAGCTCGGTGGAATCGAGGCTCGCGGCCTTCCCCTCCAGCAGCGCCTCGAGCTCCTTGCGGGCGCGATTGGCGGCGCCTCCGACCTGGCCGCGTTCGGACTGGGGCAGCTCGGCGATCCCGCGCAGGATCGTCGTCAGCTCGGCTTTGCGGCCGAGGAAGCCGACCCGCAGCTCCTCCAGCTCGGCGCTGCTCGAGGCGCCCTCGATCGCGCCGCCGGCCTCGGCCCTGATCTTCTCGATCCGCTCAAGCATCGGGCCGGGCCTCCGTCATGGCGAGCGAAGATATCCGCTGCGCGGCGATCGCAGCCGCGGCGGCGACGTTCAGCGACTCGGGACCGCCCTCGCGAAGGGGGATGGTGACCCGCCGCTCGCAGGCGGTCACGACATCCTCGGGGAGCCCGTCGCGCTCGGCGCCCAGGCAGACGGTGGCCGCACCGGCGAGCGTGTCGAGTTCTTCCCCTCCGTCCGGGACCAAAGCGACACGGGGCTCCATCGTCGCCTCGAAATCGGCCTTCGTCGGCGACTGGGTGAAGATCGACCCCATGCTTGCCCGCACCGCCTTCGGGGAGAAGGGGTCGGCAGCGCCGGGACCCAGAACGACCGAACCGCCCACCAGCGCATCCAGAGTCCGAATGATCGTCCCGACATTGCCGGGGTCGGCAACCCCGTGGAGGTAGAAGCACGGCGAGGTGGGCTGCTCCGCCCAGGTCAGCGGCCAGACCGCGATCGCCCGCGTGCCGGAGCCAAGGGTCGAGACGCCTGCCAGCAGATCCGGCTCGACGTCCTCGCCCTCGAGGCCCGAATCGGCGGCAACCAGGACGAACCGGGGGTCGACCCCGGCCGCCAGGCCCGCCTCGAGCAGATCCTCACCCTCGGTCGCGAACAGGCCCTCGCGCTCGCGGTGCTTGCGGTCGCGCAGCTTGCGGACCAGCTTCAACTTCTCGTTTTGAGGACTGACGATCATCTCTGGGCGGATCCGGTTGGTCGGTGTCTCTTCGTCTCGGCGGTTTCTTCTCCTGGAACGAAAAAGCGGGCCGAAATTCGGCCCGCCCGGGAGAAAGGAATGTCGGTGGGCCGTCAGGCGGCCGCACCCTCCCGGGCTAACTCCACAAATCGGCGGAAGGCGTCGCGGTCCGAGACGGCGATCTCGGCCAGCATCTTGCGGTTGACCTCGACCTCGGCTTTGTTGAGGCCGTGCATCAGTTCCGAGTAGCTCATGCCCTCGAGCCGCGCGGCGGCGTTGATGCGGGTGATCCAGAGGCGGCGGAAGGTCCGCTTTTTGTTGCGCCGGTCGCGGTAGGCATACATGCCCGACCGCTGCACCTGCTCTTTGGCGAACCGGTACGAGGAATGCTTACGACCGAAGTAGCCCTTCGCTTCCTTGAGGACCTTGCGGCGCTTCTTGCGCGCGTGGACGCTGCGCTTGACCCGGCTCACTTGCCGCCCCCGAGCAGAGTCCGCACCTTCTTGGCGTCATTCGGCGAGATCTCCACCGGTTTCGCCATCTTCCGCTTCCGCTTCGGCGACTTTTTCTCCAGGATGTGGCTGGAGAACGCGCGACGCCCACGGAGCTTGCCGTTGGCGGTCTTCTTGAAGCGCTTCTTGGCGCCGGAATGGGTTTTCATCTTCGGCATCGGGTCCGCTATTGAAGCAGACGCCTCGCTCGCGGGTACCCTGGCGCCGCGATGAGGATTCTCTACGTCATCGGAACGCGGCCCAACTTCGTCAAGACGGCGCCGGTGATCGGCGCCCTGCGCCGCCGTCACCCCGAGGGCCGCCACGCGATCGTCCACACCGGCCAGCACTACGACCGGCTGATGTCCGAGGTCTTCCTCGAGGAGCTAGGCGTGCCCGCCCCCGACCACATGCTCGAGGTCGGCTCCGGGACCCACGCGGCGCAGACGGCGCGGACGATGGAGCGCCTGGAGCCGGTGCTGATCGACGAGAGCCCCGACCTGGTGATGGTTCCCGGCGACGTCAACTCGACCCTGGCCGCGGCGCTCACCGCGGTGAAGTTGGGAATTCCCGTCGCCCACATCGAGTCCGGCCTGCGCAGCTTCGACATGACGATGCCCGAGGAGGTGAACCGGATCGTCGCCGACCGCTTCTCCGAGTGGCTCTTCCTCCACAGCGACGAGGCGGTGGAGAACCTGCGCGCCGAAGGGATCGCCGACGAGCGCATGCGCATGGTCGGCAACACGATGATCGACACCCTGGTGGCGCTGGAGGAGCGCTTCCGCGCGGCCGGCTCCGCGGCCCGGCTCGGCCTCGACCCCGGCTCCTACGTCCTCGTCACCCTCCACCGCCCCGCCCTCGTCGACGGTCCGCTGCTGGGCGAGACGGTGGCGCAGCTGGCCGCCCTGGCGCAGCAGATGCCGGTCGTCTTCCCGGTCCACCCGCGGACGCGCAAGATGATGGAGGGGCTCGAGCCCGACGCCCCCGGCCTGCATCTGATCGACCCCCAGGGCTACCTGGACTTCCTCTCCCTGATCGCCGACGCCGGCGCGGTCCTGACCGACTCGGGCGGCATCCAGGAGGAGACGACCTACCTGGGGGTTCCCTGCTTCACGCTGCGCGACAACACCGAGCGACCGGTGACGATCCGCGCCGGAACCAACACCCTGCTCGGCCTCGACCCGGCGGCAATCGCCGGCATTCCCGCGGCGCTGGCCGAGCGCGGCGCGGCGCCCACGGAGCCGCCGCCGCTCTGGGACGGCCACGCCGCCGAGCGGATCGCCGACGCGATTCTCAGCTAGGACTCGGCCGGAGCGTCGCCGGTGGCCGAGGCGCCGTCGGTCGCTGAGTCGTCCTCAGCAGTCGGAGCCTCGTCGGCAGTCGGAGCCTCGTCGGCTGCCCGGGTCCCGGCGGCAGTCGGCGCCCCGTCGGCTGCCGGGGTCTCGTCAGCCTTCTCGCCGTCGATGAGCTTGTCGACCTCTTTGCTGGGGCCGAGCAGCATGCTCATGTTGCGGCCTTCCTGCAGCGGGGCGGACTCGATCGTCGCCAGGCCGTCGAGATCCTCGAAGAGCTTCTGCAGCAGATCGCGGCCGCGCTCGGGGTGGGCCTGCTCGCGACCGCGGAACATGATCGTCACCTTGACCTTGTCGCGGTGCTTGAGGAAGCGTTCGACGTGGCCCTTCTTGGTCTCGTAGTCGTGGGTCGCGATCTTCGGCCGCAGCTTGATTTCGCGGATGTTGACCTGCGTCTGGTGCTTGCGCGCGGCCTTCTGCTTCTGCTCCTGCTCGTACTTGTACTTCGAGTAGTCGAGCAGGCGGGTGACTGGCGGCTTCGAGCCGGGGGCGACCTCGACCAGATCCAGGTCGGCTTCCTGGGCGCGTTTCAGCGCGTCGTTGATCTCGACGATGCCGAGCTGCTCACCATCGGCGCCGATCAGGCGCACCTGCGGCACGCGGATGCGCTCGTTGATCCGAGTGGTGTCGCGCTCTGGTGGGCGCCGATCGAACCTACGCGGGACGGGCACTATCGAAGGCGGGACTTCAAGAGGACGAAACGGTAAGCAGACACGGGTCGCTCAGCGGCGGCGGTGGATTTGCGTGCCTGCGTTCAAGTTCGGCGCAGTATAGAGACCGAACGGCCGCGCGTGAACGCTGGCGTTCATCGCTCCTCCGTCTCCGTCTCGACCCGGCCGGCGAAATCGGCCAGCGACATCTCCCCCAGGTCGCCCTCCTCACGCGAGCGAACGGCAACCGCACCGTTCTCCTCCTCGCGGTCGCCGACGACCAGCATGTAGGGGTAGAGGCCGATCGTCGAGGCGTCGCGGATCTTCTTGCCGACCGACTCGGAGCGGTCGTCGATGGCGACGCGGACGCCGAGGTCGCGGAGCTGCTCGAAGGCGCGGCGGGCGTACTCGTTGTGGCGATCGGAGATCGGCAGGACGATCGCCTGCACCGGCGCCATCCAGGTCGGGAAGCGGCCGGCGTAGTGCTCGATCAAGATCCCGGCGAAGCGCTCCATCGAGCCGAGCAGGGCCCGGTGGATCATCACCGGGCGGTGGGCGTCGTCGTCGGCGCCGGTGTAGTAGAGCTCGAAGCGCTCGGGCATCTGGAAGTCGAGCTGACAGGTGCCGCACTGCCAGGAGCGGCCAAGTGCGTCGGTGATGTGGAAGTCGATCTTCGGCCCGTAGAAGGCGCCGTCGCCGGGGTTGAGCGTGTATTCCCGGCCCTGGCTGTCCAGAGCCTCGGCCAGCGCCGCCTCGGCCTTGGCCCACTGCTCCTCCGAGCCCATCGACTTCTCCGGCCGGGTCGAAAGCTCGACGTGGACGTCGTCGAAGCCGAAGCGCGAGTAGAGCTCGTCGATCGCCTCGCAGATCGAGGCCACCTCGTCGCCGATCTGCTCCTCGGTGCAGTAGACGTGGGCGTCGTCCTGGGTGAAGGCGCGGACGCGGAGCAGGCCGTGCAGCACGCCCTCGCGCTCGTTGCGGGAGACGCGGCCGAACTCTGCCAGGCGCAGCGGCAGCTCACGGTAGGAGTGACGGTCGGCGGAGTAGACGAGGCAGGCGCCGGGACAGTTCATCGGCCGCAGCGCGTAGCGGCGGTCGTCGTCCTCCATGAAGTACATGTCGTCCTTGTAGTTGTCCCAGTGGCCGGAGCGGTGCCAGAGGCTCTCGTCCATCACCTGCGGGGTGGCGATCTCCTGGTAGTCGCGGCGCCGCAGCTGATCTCGCACCTCGGCTTCGATCGTGCGCAGCAGCGTGGTCCCGTTCGGCAGCCAGAACGGCATCCCCGGCGCCTCCTTGCGCAGCATGAAGAGGCCGAGCTGGGGGCCGAGACGGCGGTGGTCGCGTTCCTTGGCCTGCTCCAGGCGCTCGAGGTGCGCCTCCAGGTCCTTCTTCGAGAAGAAGGCGGTGCCATAGATCCGGGTCAGGCTCTCGCGCTGCTCGTCGCCGCGCCAGTAGGCACCGGCGACCGAGCTCAGCTTGATCGCCTTGATCCGCCCGGTCGAGGGGCCGTGCGGGCCGCGGCAAAGGTCCTCGAAGGGGCCGTTGCGGTAGAGCGAGACGGTCTCGACGCCCTCGTCGCGGACCAGGTCCTCGATCAGCTCGACCTTGAATGTCTGGTCCTGGGCCTTGAAGATCTCGATCGCCTCGGCGACCGGGACGTCACGGCGGCTGAACTCCTCGTCGGCGCCGATGTGCTCGAGCATCGCCGCCTCGATCTTCGGCAGGTCGTCTTCGGTGATCTTTGTATCGGGCGGGAACTCGAAGTCGTAGTAGAAGCCCGAATCGATCGGCGGGCCGATCGTCACCCTGGTCCCCGGGTAGAGATCGACCACCGCCTCGGCCATCACGTGGGCGGCGTCGTGGCGGATCAGCTCCAGCGCCTCGGGGTCGCGATCGGTGAGGATCGCCACCTCCCCGCCCCCCGCTGGCAGCGGCGCCGCCAGGTCGCGCAGCTCGCCGTCGACCTTGATCGCCAGCGCCGCCTTGGCCAGTCCGGGGCCGATCGCGGCCGCCGCGTCGGCGCCCGTCGCCCCCGCCGGCAGCTCCAGCGGCTTGCCGTCGGGCAGGGTGAAGGTGGTCTTCTCGGTCGCGGCCTCCATGCGCGGGGATGGTACGCGGACCGCTGCGATCCCGCTCCACTGGTTGGCAAGAACTCCACTAGTGGAATGGGGGTTTTCGATTACTGAGCGGGACCCTGTCGGGCCTGGCGCACCGCGATCAGCGGGCAGGGACTCTCGCCCGGCCGCGGGTTGCTCACCCGCGTCAGGGTCCAGCCGTCCTCGTCGCGGACCACGAAGCGGACGCCGGCCGGGACGCTGGGGTCGTCGGTCGACTTGATGCAGACCCGCCCGCCGCGCAGTTCCCAGGCGAGGAACGGTTCGCCGTGCTCCTCCTCCAGCAGCTGGGGCGAGGCGAGGACGAGGGTCGGCCCTGCGCCGACGAGCCGGCGGTACTCGCTCAGGGTCGAGGAGTACGAGGTCGGACCGACGGGGGCGTTGGCGAGAGCCAGGAGCGAGCAGACGCCGGCGGCGAGGACGAAGGCGGCGCCTGCCAACGTCGCGTACAGCGGTGTGCCTTTTGCTCGCGTAGCGGACATAAAGCACACCGCTGATGACTTCACCGCCAGCGGCAGGACGATCGCCAGCATGACGAGCGGCGCCCCGACCTCGATCGCCTTGGCGGCGGTGTAGGGAGTGCCGACGGTACGGGCCGCCGCGTAGGCGAGGGCGGCGGCGGCGAGCCCGGAGAGGATCGCGGTCTCGCGGCGGCGCCAGAGCCAGACCAGGCCATAGATGAATAGCGCCAGCGCGAAGGCGACGCCGAGGTAGTAGCCGATCGCCGGCACCGCCCCGTCGCCGGGGGCGAGGCGGAAGTCGCCAGAGGGCCAGATGCCGAGCGCCTCGAAAGGTGAGACCTGGCCGAAGAGGTTGCCGAGGCCGGGGCCGTTCGGGTCGAAGGTCTCGAACCGTTTGAAGTCGATCAGGCGGCCCAGCTCGGGGAGGACTAGGACGGCGAAGGTGAGGAGGGCGAGACCTAGCGCTCGGCCGGCGGGTCCTGTCGCCGCAGGGGACCCACCATCCCCAAGGACACCTTGGGGATGGTCCCCCCTACGACGCCACCCGCCGGAGAGGAGGAAGAACAGGACGGCCGCTCCGCCGAGCCAGATGAGGCTGGGGAAGCTGTAGGTGTAGACGGAGCCCACGGCGATTAGGGCCGCTGGGACGAAGCGGAGGTTGAGGTCTGCCCAGGTGGTGGTGGACTCGCGGAGGGCGAGGACGAAGGCGAGCAGGTAGAGGGCTTGCATCGTCTCCTTGAAGGCGCCCTGGGCGAAGTAGGAGGCGACCAGGTAGGCGAGGCCGACGAGGAGGGCGCCGGCGGTGCGGGGGATGGCCGGCAGGTCGCGGAAGGCCGTCAGCGCGGTCAGGGAGGAGAGGACGGCCACGGCGATGGTGAGGCCGGTGAAGCCCTGGACGAGGCCGATCCCCAGTCCCTTGCTGAGAGCGACGACGATCGCGTGCGGCCCGAGCGGATAACCCTGGACCAGGAGCTGCGAGGAGTTGCCTTCGGCGAGCCGGTCGGCGGCCAGCAGGTGCTGCGACATGTCGGGGTTGAAGCTGGTCCCGAGGATCCCGAAGTGGCCCTCGGCGATGAACGGCAGAGCGGTGGCGAGCAGCGCGCCCAGCGCCACCAGCCAGCCGGCGGCGAGCGCCTCCCCCGTCCCCTCGACCCGGCCCCACAGGTAGGCGACGGCGGCGACAGTCAGGGCCAGCACGGCGAGGGCCGAGAGCACCCCGTCCCCCGCCAGCCGCACGGTCCCCCAGCAGACCGCGCAGACCAGCGCCAAACCCACGGCCGGCGCCAGCCACGACCAGCGCCGCGCCCCGCAGAGGGCGATCGCCGCCTGCCCGATCGCCAGCGAGGCCGCGCAGATCGCCACCACGGCTGCATAGGTCCCGATCACGAGGCGGCGAGCCTAGACGAAGCCCCTCCCTCGACCGGCTAGACCACCGTCGCCTGCAGCAGCGCCCCCGCCGCCCCGCAGCCCAGCACCACGTAGAGCACCGTCAGTTTGCCGTGCCAGCGGTTCAGCGCGAGGAAGGCGGCCAGGGCGATGACCGCGGTGTAGGCGTCGACGACGCTGGTCTGGAGGATTTCCACCGTCACCGCCGCGATCAGGCCGACGACGCCGGCCGCGACCCCCAGCAGGAAGAGGTGGAGGCGGGGGTTCTCGGAGATCGCCACCAGCTGGCGGTGGAGGAAGATCGGGAAGACGAAGGCGGGGATGAAGATGCCGAACGTGATCAGCAGCGCGCCCGGGAGGCCGCCGGCGAGGTAGCCGACGAAGGTGGCGAAGATGATCAGCGGCGCAGGCAGGATGCCGCCGATCGCCAGCCCGTCGACGAACTGCTCGTCGGACAGCCAGTGGTGGCCTTCGACGGCGCTGTCGTGGAGGAAGGGAACGACCGTGTAGGCACCGCCGAAGGTGAGCAGCCCGGCCTTCAGCCCCTCCCAGAAGATCGCGATCCCGAGCGAGAAGCCGATCGCGCCCACGGCCAGGGCGACGAGGCCGAGCGGCGCGGCCGTGAAGGAGCCGGCGCGGCCGATCCAGCCCCGCGTATTGCGCCACAGCTCATAGGCGATGCCGGCGCCGAGCAGGACGAGGACGAAGTTGGCCTCGGCGAAGAGGGTGAGCGCGAAGCCGGCGAGGGCGATGAGGACGAGCGGCGCGTCGGTGAGGAACGAGCCGCCAAGCCGCACCACCGCCCGCGCCACCAGCGCCCCGACCGCAGCGCTCAGCCCATAGAAGAGGGCGTCGAGGTGGCTGGCGACATCGGCCTCGACGTAGAGCGCCGAAAGCGCCAGCATCAGCAGGAAGCCGGGGAGCATGAATCCGAGCCCAGCCATGAAGCCACCGAGCTTGCCGCCCCGCAGGCGCCCGAAGTAGACGCAGAGCTCGTGCGCCTCCGGCCCGGGGAGCACCTGGTACACGGCGAGCTGCCGTTGAAAGGTGCGCTCGTCGATCCACCCTTCCTCGTCCACGCACTCGCGCTTGACCATCGCGATCTGCGCCGCAGGCCCACCCCAGGCCAGGCACCCGAACTTGAGGAATCGAGCGAAGATCGCGCCGGGCGATTCCGCCCGCTCGGCCGTCATACATGGGCGTAACTGGGCTCGAACCAGTGACCTCCAGCTTGTCGAGCTGGCGCTCTCCCAACTGAGCTATACGCCCGGGACGCCTGAATCTAGCAGCGAGAAGGAGATTGCCGGTCGACGGCTAAAGGTTCCCTTGCAAGCGCCGATGCAACGGGTGCAACTAACTCGCTCCCGCGGTGTTTATGGGGCAGAACTTCAAAGCTTGAGGACCGACGAGCCAGCGACTTTGCACTCTCTGGTGGCACGTCCTTCGGAGACAAAGGGCCCCAATTGGGGCCCTTTTCCGTTCCCGGCTCAGACGTGGTCGGTCGGCAGGTGCCAGTGGCGCGGCGAAATCAGGTCGTCGGCCTCGTTTGGCCCCCAGGAGTCGGGCTCGTAGGGGATCGCCGGCGGAGGGTCCTGGAGCACGGGCTCGGAGATCTCCCAGAGGCGCTCGATCGCCTCTGAGCTGGTGAAGAAGGTGCGATCGCCGACCATCACGTCGTGGATCAGGCGCTCGTAGGGGTCGAGCGCCTCGTCGGGCCCGCCGAAGGTGTCGGCGTAGCTGAAGCGCATGTGGGCCTCGCCGAGCTCGATTCGCGGCCCGGGGACCTTGGCCAGGAACGAGGCGGAGATGCTGCCGGGATCGCCGAGCTCGAGGGTGAGGTGGTCGTGACCGAAGGCCTCGACGATCTGGTCGCAGTCGAGCGGGAACATCCGCCGCGGCGGCTGCGCGTAGGCAACCGTCAGCAGGTGCCGGTTCTCGGCCATCCGCTTGCCCGAGCGCAGGTAGAACGGCACCCCCTCCCAGCGCCAGTTGTCGACGAAGGCCCTGACCGCGACGAAGGTCTCGGTGTCGGAGTCCGGGGCGACGCCGTCCTCCTCGCGGTAACCCTCGTACTGCCCGCGGACCACGTCGCCGGGGCGCAGTGGCGGCATCGACTCGAACACCTTCTCGCGCTCGATCCCGAGTGGTTTCGGCTCCAGCGAGACCGGCGGCTCCATCGCGACGAAGCCGAGGACCTGGAAGAGGTGGGTGACGATCATGTCGCGGAAGGCGCCCGTCTGCTCGTAGAAGCTGCCGCGCATCTCGATCGAGAGCGTCTCGGGAATGTCGATCTGGACGTGGTCGATGTGGTTGCGGTTCCAGACCGGCTCGAACATCCCGTTGGCGAAGCGAAGGGCAAGCAGGTTCTGGACCGCCTCGCGGCCGAGGTAGTGGTCGATCCGGTAGATGCACTCCTCGGCGAAGACCGAGTGCAGCGTGCGGTTCAGCGCCCGGGCGGACTCGAGGTCGGTGCCGAACGGCTTCTCGGTGATCACCCGGGCGCCCTCGCCGAGCCGGTGGGCGGCCAGCGCCTCGACCGTGCCCGCAGCCGCCTGCGGCGGCAGCGAGAGATAGAAGAGCAGGCGCGGGTCGCCGCCCAGCTCCTCGCGGGCCGCACCGATCTCCCGCTCGAGGTCGTCGAGCCCCTCCCCCACGCCGGCGAACCGCAGCGAGGCGGCGAACCGCTCCCACGCCTCCGGGTCCCCGCGTTCGCGACTGGAGGCGGCGACCGACTCGCGCGCCAGCGCGCGGAACTCGTCGTCGCTCAGCGACTTGCGCGCGGCGCCGATGATCCGGAACCGCTGCGGCATCAACCCCACCTGCGCGAGGTGGAACATCCCCGGCAGCAGCTTGCGTTTGGCGAGGTCCCCGGTCGCGCCGAAGAGGACGATCACCTGGTCGCTGGGAATCTCGTGATCGCCTTGCCGCTCGCCCATCGCCTCAGCCTATGCTGCCACTCGATGGGTACCGGCAAGACGAAGAGCGGAGTCGCCTACGACTCGGTGGCGCTGGACCGGGTGGACCGCCGCTTCTGGCGGGAGATCTGGGAGTCGGTGCCGGCCGAGGTCGCCGCCGAGCGCGGTTTGGAGGTGCGCCGGTTCGGCTCGATCCAGGTGACCGCGGTCAGGGCGCTGGGCCAGGTCGGGATGCTGAACCTCCTCCTCGGCACCGCCGAGACGGACGAGCCGGCGGACCTCGAGGCAGCGGTCGCCTGGGCCGAGGAGCGGTCGACCCCCTACGTCTCGGTCACCCCCGGCCTGCCCGGCAGCGCCGCGGCGGAGGGGTGGCTGCGGGACCGCGGGTTCGAGCCGACCTACTCCTGGATGAAGTTCGTCCGCGACTCGCACCCGCCGCGCTTCCCCGCCCCCGACGGAGTCGAGGTGGTCGAGGTGACGTCGCCGGACCAGGAGCCGTTCGGGACGATCGCCGCGCTCGGTTTCGGCATGCCGGCCTGGGGCGCGGAGCTCTTCGGCCACCTGCCGGGACGGGACGGCTGGCGCTGCTACGTGGCCCGCGTCGACGGCGAAGCGCAGGGCTGCGGCGCGATGGTGATCGAGGACGGGGTCGCCGAGCTCGGGATCGGGGCCACGCTGGAGGCCGCGCGCGGCCGCGGCTGCCAGACCGCCCTCCTGCGCCAGCGGGTCGTCGACGCCGCCGCGGCCGGTTGCCACACCCTCCTGGTCGAGACCGGCGAGCGCGTCCCCGAGCGACCCTCGACGAGCTACCGCAACATCCTCAAGGCCGGATTCGAGGAGGCCTACCTGCGGCCCAACTGGCAGCGCAAGCGGCCGGCATGAATCCGGTGAACCCTGGGAACAGGGTTCACGTATCACCCGGCTGAATGGGACAGCTTCAAACGAAAGGCAGGCAACAGATGACCGGCAGACGAGCAACGCTCTTCGCCACCGCCGCGCTGGCCGCGGCCCTGATGGTGGGGGTCCTCGCGGCTCCCTCGGGCGCCGCCCTCCGCCACGTCGACGGCACGGTGGTCTCGAAGAACTCCAGCAACCGCACCTTCAAGCTCAGCACCCAGAGCGGCACGCTGACGATCAAGGTCAACGGCACCACCGAGTTCGAGCGGCTCAACGGCTTCGGCGCCCTGAGCAAAGGGCTCGCCATCGAGGTCGACTACACCAGGACCAACAGCGGCCTCGTCGCCAAGCAGATCGAGACGCAGGGCGGTGGCGGTGGCTCAGGTGGCAGCGGTGGCGGTGGCTCCGACGACGGGCCCGGCGATGACCACGGCGGTCACGGCGGCGGCTCCGACGACGGCCCGAACCACACCTAGCCAGTCAGATCGGGAAGTTTGATCGCCAGCGAAGCTGGGGATGGGTGGCGACACTCCCGTCCCCGACTGAAAGGAGGAGCCATGAGCATCGTCACGATTCTCATCATCATCATCCTCGTCCTGCTGGCGATCTACCTCTTCCAGCGCGTCTTCTAGTCGCTCAGGCCCGCGCGAACGGGACATAAGGAAGGCCGTTGACGATCTGACCGTGGAGGTCGGCCAGGCGCGCCTTCGCCTCGAGCGCGTCGTGGCCGGCCGCCGCCGGCCATCCGTAGGCCCCCGCGACCGCCTCGTCCAAGGCACGGTGAAGGTCCTGGATCTCCTGCCAGGCGCCCTCTTCGACCCGGTTGTAGAGGACGGTGAGACCGATTCCCTCCTCGACGCAGATCTGCTGCCGGCGGGAGATCAGTTCGCGGGAAAGCCCGGCGATCTCCTCCCGCTGCGAAACCGTCGGCTGGGGCCAGGGAAAGGTCTCGAAGCAGGAAGTCGGCGTATAGCGGAGGTCGATTCGAAGGGTCGAAGACTCCGAGCGCGCCCATGCGCCGTGAACCGATGAGGTCAGGACACCCATCGAGTAGTCGTCGTCGAAGGCGAACACATTGGTCAGGTTGCTGGGACATACCTCCTCGTCGACCCAGCAGAAGAGGAACCGCTTGCCCTGAGCGTTGCCGGCGATGAACCTCGGCAGCGATGCGATCGCGTCACGCATCTCCCCACGGGGCCTGCCGAACCTCCACCAGTACGCACGAAACCCTGGGTCACGATTCTCATCCCGAACGGGTTTCACCTGCTCCCTGACGACCTCGAGGGCAGCGGGAAACCGCATCGCACCCTGCAGCGACCTGGAGCCGAAATCGACCACGAAACGCCGCGGTCGCTGCTCGGGCTCCTCGGTGATGTCGTCTCCCACCAGGTAGGGCCGCACGACTTTCGCGTACTCCGCCTCCTCCCGAAGGAGGATCTTCCTCGCCTCCTCTGGGGAGAGGTAAAAGTCGCCGGCCGGGATCGGCCCCTGGAAGGACCGCCCCTTGTTCTGCGGCAGAACCGCGTACTCCTCGATCGGGATCTTCGACTCGCGCAGTCGGGTGTTGACCCCCGCCACCGGCTCGCCATCGAGGATGAATCGATCGGGCGGCTCATCGGGGCGCTGCACCCAGTTGACGATGCTGACGTTGACCACCGCCTCCCCCGGCCACTTCTGCCTGGAGACGGCGTCGGTGATCACCCCGCCCTTCTCGACCACGTAGTTGAGGCTCGCGGCCCGGGCTCGGTTCTGACTGATCGAGTTGGTGCCGACGAGCCCGGCGCGGTCGCCGGGCCGCATCATGTCGGCGGCACGTCGGAACCAGTAGACGCAAAGGTCTTTGAGACCGGCGTCGAACTCGCGCTTCAACCACTCGACGTAGTCCTCGTCCAGAACCTGGCGGAGATTCTGGGAGCCGTGGTAGGGCGGATTGCCGATGATCGCGTCGGCCGCGTCCCAGTTCGTCCTCAAGGCATCGGCACGCCGCACGCCCGAGAGGTTGACGAGCGGCAGCGTCGCCTCGCTCAGCCCGAGCTCCTCGACCGCAAGCCGATGCCCCATCCAGAGGGTGACCCGAGCCAGATCGACGCCGAACTGCTCGAGCTCGATCCCGCGCATGTTCTGCAGCGGGAAGAAGGCACTCAAGCCCTCCTGCGCCGGACGTCCCTCGGCGAGTGCGAACTCCCGAACCCGCTCGGCAAGCCTGGCCTCGATTCGCCGCAACTCCCTGTAGGCGACATAGAGGAAGTTGCCCGATCCACAGGCAGGGTCGAGGACGACGTAGTTGAGCAGGTCAGCCTGCGCCGCCTGCGCCTCGACGAAGCTCGAGATCGCCGCGATCCGCCGATTCCACGGGTCGACGATCGTCGGGCCGACCACCTTCTGGATCTCCGATTCGTGCGTGTAGTGGGCGCCGAGTTGCCACTGCTTGTCGCGACCGAACACCCCCTGCAGCAGCGACCCGAAGATCGACGGCTGCACCTCGCGCCAGTTCGATGCGGCGACCTCCCGCAGGAGCTGTAGCTCTTCGGGCTCGAGATCGAGGCGACTGGGCTCGGCGAAGAGCGAGCCGTTGGCATAGGGAACCCCTTGATAGAGACCGTGCGCCGGGCGCTCAGGGCTGGGGTCGTCCAAGTACTCGAAGAGGCGCCCGAGGTCGTCGGCGCTGGAGCGCTGAGGATTGGCGATCAGTTCGTCGGCGATGCGCGTGAAGCCATAGCCGGGAATCTGCCCGAGGTCCTCGGCGAACATGCACCACACGACCTGCAGGACGAAGAGCCGGCGACTGTGGGAATCGCCCTCGTGCCGCGACTCCAGGCGGCGGAAAAGCTCCGCCACCTTGTCGACAGCTTCGAGCGTCACCCCCTCCTGCCGGGCCGAGAAGACCGGTTCGTTCCCGGCCAGGAAGAGCAATGACGGATAGCGGTCGGGCAACTCCTCCAGGTCGAATTCCACCCGTGGCGTGCCGGGATACCGCCCTGGCTCCCAGATCTCAAACCGGGTGAAGGCGCAGATGACCACGTACTGAGGAGCGGGCAGGTTCTTCTCCGGGTCGGCCGCTCCCTGCCAGTAGCCGAGCGCCTGTTTGCGATGCTTCGCCAGCCGCTTCGCCTCCGTCGCCGACTTCATCTCGAAGATGCACACGCGAGGCCAGATCAGGTCGATGAAGCCTCCGGACTGAAACTCCTCGAACTTCGCGACCTCGGTCAGATCCTGGCCATAGCAGGCGAACAGCTCGCCGAGAAAGGTTTGCGCCTCGCCTTTCTCATAACCGTCGCGCACACTCCAGCGCGCGACGAAGCGCGTCAGGTTTGCCCTGATCTCCTCCCCGGTGACCGGCATCGGCCGGGACTATGACGCGAGACGCTGCTGCTCGCCGGCGGCGGAGCCCAGCTCTGGTTGTCCGTCCTCCGGCGCCGGCCAGTAGACCGACTTCATCAGGCGCTTGTGATCGGCGCGCACCGCGCCGGCGGCGGTCTCGAGTGCCGCCACCAGATACGCCGGTGCATCCTCGCGCTTCAATTCGGCTGCCACCTCCGCGAGACGCCGCCCCGCGTCTTCGACGTGGAGCATCGCGCCCTCTACCTTCCTGAACTGGGCCTCTTCGCTGGCTTGACGAGCACTCATCGCACGCCCACCTTAGGTTGCCTGCCGGACGCACACGCCACGGCGATCCGCAAACTCCGGCAACAACCGAACCCATCCTGCCACCCGCATTCCAGATGCTCCTCCTCTAGGCTTACAAGCGTGAAGTCGGCGTCTCGGATCACCCCCAAAGCTGCGTTGTCACTGACCCTGTGCTGGGTCGCCGTCCTCGGGGCGACCGGCTCGACCGATGTCCTGCTGTTCCTCGCTCCGGCCCTGCTGCTCGTCGTCCCGCTGCTCGCCGGTCGCTATCTCGGCGTCGACCTGATCGTCGAACTCGCCTCCCGGCGCGATGAGCGGTCGAAGCCGCGAGCTGTGGCCGGCGCGGCCCTTCCCGAGGCGCCGCTCAGCTGGGCGCCGCGGGGGACCCGGCTCATCTCCTTCGGCCTGGCCAAGCGCCCGCCGCCGGCCGGCCTGCTCCCGCAGACCTAGCGCCCGGCGAAGCGAGCCTTTCGTCGCCGTGCGCGCGACGAAAGGAGTCCGCGTGTCGAAACGCTGGGCGGCGCTCGCCGCCACCACAACGCTGTTCTGCCTGCTCACCGCCTCGCCGGCGCTGGGCCACGAAGGCAACCCGGACTTCCGCTCGGAAATCGAGTCGGTGCGCCCGAACGTGCCCGGGGTCGAGTTCGAAGTCCTCAACTACGACGCCGACATGGAGCTGGTCGATCGGGGCGGGCACGAAGTCGTCATCTACGGCTACGAAGGCGAGCCCTTCGCGCGGGTCCTCCCTGACGGCACCGTGCAGAAGAACAAGCTGTCGCCGTCCACCTACCTGAACGTCGACCGCTACGCCGAAGTCCAGGTCCCGCAGAGCGCGGATGCGAAGGCGCCACCCGTCTGGGAAACGGTCGACAAGTCGGGGACCCTGCGCTGGCACGACCACCGGATGCACTACATGTCCAAGACCACCCCACCCCAGGTCAAGGACGAGAGCAGGAGAACCAAGGTCTTCGACTACGAGATCCCGCTGCGGATCGACGGTCGGAAAGGGGCGATCGCCGGGACCCTGTTCTGGGTCGGCCCGGCCGACACCTCGAAGACGCCGTTCCTCATCGCCGGCGTCGCGATCCTCCTGCTCGGCGGTGCTGCGGTCCTGATCGCCCGCCGCCGGCGCGGGGATGGAGACGGCGGCGACGGCGGCCCGAAGGAAGCCTGGTAGTGCCCGCGAGCTTCCGGACCGCCCTCCTCGCCGCCGTCTTTGCGGTACTTCTCGCGGTGCCGGGCGCGGCCTCGGCGCACGCCACCCTGGAGGGCACCTCGCCCCAGCGCGGGGCGACCGTGAAGGAGGAGCCGGGCGCCGTCGTCTTCCGCTTCAGCGAGCCGGTCGAGGGCAACTTCGGCGCGGTGCGCGTCTACGACGTCGAGGGCGAGCGGGTCGACGAGGGCGACGCCTTCCACCCCGGCGGCGAGGGCACCAAGCTCGGCGTCCACCTCGAGCCCGGCCTGCCCGACGGCAGCTACACCGCGACCTACCGGGTCGTCTCCGCCGACGGCCACATCGTCTCCGGCGGCTACGTCTTCTCGATCGGCAAGGCCGGGCGGGCGCCCGAGGAGACGGTCGCCGAACTGGTCGCCACCGGCGGCGCCGGCACCGTCAACAAGGTCGGGATCGGGATCGCGCGCGGGGTGCAGTACGCGGCTCTGGCGGTCGCGCTCGGCGCCCTCGCCTTCTTCCTGCTCGCCTGGCTGCCGGCGCTGCGCTCGCTCGGCGCCACCGGCGAGGGCTGGGACCGGGCCCGCGCCGGTTTCGGGCGACGACTGCGGCTCGTCCTCCTCTTCGCCTCGGTCGCGGGCGTGCTCAGCGCCCTCACGGCGATCGTCTTCGAGGCGGCGCAGGCCGCCGGGGTCTCGGCCGGCTCAGCACTCGACGCGACGATCCTGCGCGAGGAGCTGGGAACCCGTTTCGGCACCGTCTGGGGAATCACCGCGCTCGCCTGGGCGCTGCTCGGGTTGGCCACGACCCCGATCTTGCGCCGGCCTTCGCCCGCGCGGGTGGCCGTGCTCCTCACCCCGCTCGCCTTCATCGCCCTCGAGCCGGCGCTGTCCGGGCACCCGAGCACGCAATCGCCGGTGGCGCTCCTCTTCCCGGCCAACGTCCTCCACGTCGTCGCGATGGCGGTCTGGGTCGGCGGGCTGGCCGCGGTGGTCCTCGTCCTGCCGGCCGCTACCCGCGAGCTGGAGGCGCCGGACCGCAGCCGGGCCCTGGCCGCGGCGCTGGCCCGCTTCTCGCCGCTCGCCCTGCTCTGCGTCGCCGCGGTCCTCTTCAGCGGGGTCGGGCAGGCCTACGCCTACGTCCGCGATCTCGACAACCTGCTCGACACCGCCTACGGCCGCGCCGTCCTGATCAAGTTCGTGCTGCTGGTCGGGACGCTGATCCCGCTCGGCGCCTACAACCGCTACCGCTCGGTCCCGCGGCTGGAGCGGATCGCCGCGGAGGGCGAGCCCCCCGGGCAGGCAGGGATGCGCCTGCGCCGGGCGCTGCGCGGCGAGGTGGCGCTGGTCGTGATCGTCCTCGGCGTCACCGCCGCGCTCGCCGGCTACCCGCCCGCGACCGCGGTGCAGTCGGGCCCGTACTCGGGCAGCGCCTCGCTCGGCCCGGCCGAGCTGGAGGTCACCGTCGATCCCGCGCGGGTCGGCCCCAACCAGGTCCACCTCTACCTCTTCGACGCCAAGAGCGGCGCCCAGTTCGACCGGATCGAGGAACTGGAGGTGACGGCAAGCGAGACCGGTGAGGAGATCGGGCCGCTGCCGCTCGACGCCCGCCGCGCCGGCCCCGGCCACTACACGGTGCAGGGGGCGCTCCTCACCGTCGCCGGCGACTGGCAGCTCGACGTGACCATGCGCATCTCCGCCTTCGACCAGTACACCGCCGAGCTGGAGGTGCCGATCCGATGAGCGGCGATCGCCGATACGCGAAGGTGCCGATCCTGATCGGGCTCGCGGTCCTGACCGCCGCCCTGGTCGCCCTGCAGCTCGGCTATCCCGAATCCGGGCTCCTCTACCTGTCGCCGGCGCTGCTCCTGCTCGCGGCGCTGGCCTTCGACCGCTACCCCGGACAGCAGCTCCTGGTCGCCCTCGCCCGCGCCTGGCATGCGCCTCGCGACCGTGAGGGGCGCGAGGCGATGCGGTCCCCTCTTCCTCCCTGCACCCTCCCCCGCGGCAGCGCCCTGCTGGCGATGGCGCTCGCCGGTCGCGGACCTCCGCACTGATCGCCGCCGCACCCGTGCGGCATCGCAGCGGAGAGAAGTGCAACGAAAGGAAGAAATGAAGCTCAAGCTCATCATCGCCCTGTTCGCCGTCCTCGCCCTTGCGGCGCCGGCCGGGGCCAGCGCCCACGTCACCCTCCAGCCCTCCGAAGCGGCGGCCGGTGACTTCACCGTGCTCGACGTCCGCGTCCCCAACGAGCGCGACGACGCGGCGACGACCAAAGTCGACGTGCAGCTGCCGCCCGGCTTCGTCTTCGCCTCCTACCAGGCGGTTCCGGGCTGGTCGGTCGAGGTGAAGATGCAGAAGCTGGCCAAACCGGTGAAGACCGACGACGGGACGATCACCAGCGAGGTCCGGGAGATGGTCTGGACCGCCGACAGCGACAAGGACGGGATCGGGCCGGGACAGTTCCAGGACTTCCCGATCTCGGTTCAGATCCCCGGCGAAGCCGGCGACACCTTGACGTTCAAGGCCCTGCAGACCTACGACGACGGCGAAGTGGTGCGCTGGATCGGGTCGCCCGAAGCCGAGCACCCGGCCCCGCAGGTCGCCGTCACCGAGGCCAGCGAAGGCCACCACGGAGCATCCGGCGACACCGAGGAGCCCGAAGCCGACGACTCCGACGGCGCCAGCAAGGGCCTGGGAATCGCGGCCCTGATCCTCGGCGGCCTCGGCCTGCTGGCCGGCGGGACCGCTCTGGTCCGTTCAGGGCGCAGGGGCTAGCCGGACGCAACCTCGACGCGGCGGGCGGCAGACGGCCGCCCGCCGCGTCGATCCAGAGGTGCCGTGGGGCTAGCTGGCTGCAGGCATCCTTTCGATCGCGGCGCGACCGGCGTCGAGCTTCCCTTCGAGGTCGCCCAGCTGGTTCGCGCGCTTGCTCTGCAGGGTGCGGATCCTGGCGTTGAGGATCCGGTTGTGATCGCTGCGCAGGCGTTCGATCGCCGCGTCGTCGTCCTGCTGCACGAGCTGGGTCGCGGATGCCTTGGCCGCGCGGATCGCCGCTTTCTCCTTGCGGTAGCCGGCCTTCAGGTCAACCACTTCTTCCTGCTCGAGTTTGCGGTCGCCAGAGATCCGATCGACCCGCCTTTCGATCGCTTCCTCGATCAGTGCTTTCTGCGTCACGCCGCTGGCGTTGGCTTTCTGGTTGCGCAGCCGTTTGATCTCTTTGCGCAGGGTGGCGACCCGGGCGTCGAACTCGTCTTCGATTCGGCCCAGCTCGGCCTGGTAGTTGGCAGCGGCGCGGTCGATTCGGGTGTCGTACTGCTTGCGGAGGGCGGCCAGTTCGCCTGCCTCGGTGCTCCGGATCGTCTGCACGCCGGATCTGAGCGCCCGGTTCGCTTCGTTCGTCGCCACGGTTTTGGCGCGATTGAAGAGCGCGGTCGATTTGTTCACCGCAGACCCGTGCTTGTTGTCGAGCTGGCCGTCGTAGCTGGCCTTCTGCGAGGCGGCGGTCGGCGTGTTGGCCAGGCCGTCGAGCCTGTCGACGAACTTGACCAGCGCTTTGTACTGGGCGCTCGAGGAGAGCGTCGGGATGTTGGCGGCGTTGGCGCTGGGCGCCAGCAGCGCCACGGCCAGCAGCGCGGCTGCGGCCAGCAGGACGGGGCGCAGCCTTCGGGACGAGTGCATTGCTTTGCAGGGCTCCTTTGACAGGCGCCCGGGCGGGCGCGAGGGATTTCCCGCCTACTTCAAGCGACCGCCCCGATTTCCTCGACCCTGCATGAAACCGAACGAAGTTTCCGGCCCCGGGTCCGAAGTGCCACCCCCCTGGGGCGCGCCCGCTCGGCGAACGCCGGGCCGACCCTCCGAAGCGCCTACGCTGTCCTATGTCCGATAACGGGAGCCAGCGTCGCCATCACCTGGATGCGATCCGTGTTTCGGCGATCCTCCTCCTGATTCCCTACCACGCCGCGCGCTATGTGCAGAAGGGCGACGGTGACCCCAGGATCGTCGACGCCGTCGTCTGGTTCGTCCACACCTGGCACATGCCCCTGTTCTTCGCCATCTCCGGCTTCCTGGCCGCCAGCGCGCTGCGGCGATCCACCGCCGCCCTGCAGCTGCGCGCCCGCTTCCGCCGGCTCGGACTGCCGCTGGTCATCGGCATGCTGACGGTCGTGCCGCTGGCCAACTTCTTCGTCATCGGGGCGGCAGCGCTGGCGCCGCGCAAGGGCGCCCTCCCCCCGAAGCGTGAACTGGACCTCACCAACGTCTTCAGCTTGACGCCGCGACACCTCTGGTTCATCGCCTACCTGCTGATGATCTCCCTGGTCGCGATCGGACTGTGGCTGGCGATCCAGCGGGCCCCAAGGCTGGGGGCTGCCCTCAACCGCAGCTTCAGCCAGCTGATGAGGTCATGGTGGGCGGTTCCGGTCCTGGCCTCGATCAGCGCCGCGATCCTGAGCACCAAGGCCGGCTGGGTGGCGGGAGGGTCGGCGTCCAACTCGCTGATCCCCGCCCCGACCCTCTTCGCCTACTACGGATTCTTCTTCCTCTTCGGCTGGCTGCTCAGCGGCCAGAGCGACCTCGTCGAGGGGCTGAAACGGGGATCCTGGCTGCGACTCGCCACCGGGGCGCTGATCGCCGTACCCGCCTTCCTCCTCTTCTACGACAACGGCGACTTCACCGGCAACGTCGGTACGCCCGGCGTGCTGGCCGAAATCGACGAGCTGCGCCTCTACGGGCTGCTCACCATCGGTGTCGTCTGCTGGATGACCCTGTTCGGCATCTGGGGAGTGCTGGCGCGTTACGTCCGCAAGGAGTCGCGAGTCCTGCGGTACCTGTCAGACGCGAGCTTCTGGATCTATCTCGTCCACATCCCGTTCCTCGTCGCCCTGCAGAGCTCGCTCTCGACGACCGACCTGTCGATCCCCGTGCGCTGGGGATTGACCGTGAGCGGGACCCTTGCGCTGGCGATCGGGACCTATGCCTTGATTCGCGGCACCCGCAGGCTGGTGAGGGTCTACCGCGTTCGCCACGCCGCCAGTTGACCGGCGGCGCTAGCGACCGTCTCCAAGGGGAACGCGGCGGCGCAAGCGATCGAGAACGCGCAGCGCTCCGAGGTTCCGCAAGGCGTATCCCTGTCGAAGCCCGATGGGCCGGAAGTCGACCGCGGTGCAAGGAGGGCAGAGAACGCTTGGGTGGACGCCGTCCCGGCTCAGGCCCCCACCGGGAACACCCGGCCCGGTCATCTGCCGCCAGAAGTTCCAAAGCGGCAGCGCCCGGTTCTCGGCGAGGGCGGCGATCTCAGCGTTGAACGACGCCACCCGCTGCGAGAACGGCCGCCTTGCCCGGGGCGGAATCGTGCTGATCACCGGAATCGTGCCGGCGCTGGAGACGAGCCGGGCCACGCGGGCGAGATCGCGGCGAAACTGGACCGCGGTGAAGTCCTCCAGGTCGTTGGTTCCGAACATGATCAAGGCAACCGAAGGGCGGAGCAGTCGCAGCTCGCAATCGACCGCGGCCAAACCCTCGCATTCGGGAAAGGATTCGCGCGGCAAGAGGGCATCGGCCGCCCTCCACCCACCCACCGCGGCAGTGCCGAGGCGCGAGTAGCTGTTGCTGACCGGGCACTGAGCTTCCTCGGATCCCCGCGGCACCGGGGTGCTGCCGAAGAACTCCAGCGTCCCGCGCAGCCCGCCCCATTCCCCCAGTCGAGGCGACCGACAGGCCAGCGCCTGCAGGAACGATGGCGATGCGGTGATGCTGTCGCCGATCTTGACGAAGACCCCTGGCTGGTTGCCGGCGATCTCCCCGCGGCCTGCGACCTTCTCGAGGTGGCTGGCAACGACGGGTCCAAGCGCGGGGACGACAGGCAGCTCTTCCCATTCGGCGGCGGGGCACTCGCGTCCGAAGACGGAGCCGAGCGCAAGCAGGGTCGAAGCAAGCAGGACGACGTGGAGGAAGGTTCTTCCTGGAAGAGGGCGCGCCATTGGCACTACGCACCCTACGGTCGGAGCTGAGACCGACCAGCGCTGCTGCCAGAAAAGACCTCTGATTTAGCTCTAACAAGCCAAACCTCGCTTGCCAGAGCCGAAGGCGCCTACCAGAATCGAACTGGTGTAAACGGCTTTGCAGGCCGCTGCGTAGCCACTCCGCCAAGGCGCCGTATGTCGCTCCCTATGCCGAATCCAGCGATACCCGGTGAACGTCGCCGACGCCCTCTGAGCCCTTAGTGCCCTTTGGTGCCTTTTCAGAGGTCGGCAGCTCCGCCCACGCAAGCGCTCGATCGAACTCCGCCAGGTGAGCGCCCGACAGCTTAGACCTTCGCTTGACCGCCTTGCTGTAGACGTTGAGGGTGAACCGCACGTCCTTGTGCCCCATCTGTTCGGACACGTAGAGCGGATCGTCGCCGAGCGCGGCCCTGATGCTCGCGTACGTGCGGCGCAGCGAGTGAGGCGTCACCCGTTCGGAGATCGCCTCGATCCCCGACGCGGCCAGCGCCTTGCTCGCGTGGCGAATGGCCGTCTTGAGTCGATTCGACACGTTGGCCTCACTCTGCCGGCGAAGTCCCCAGCGGGGATGCTTGGTCAGAAAGACCGGTGCCTCGCCCTGGTGCTTGCGCTGCCACTCCTGCACCAGCGGTTCGCTCCGCATCTTCCACTCGGTCAGCTCCTGCACGAGCCCGGCCGGGAGGTCGATTTCGCGGAAGGCCCCGGTGTCCGTCTTCGCCTTCCCCACCTTGATCGTTCCCGTCGCGAGGCTGACATCGCCCCAGTCGAGCCGGACCAGCTCGCCGACCCGCAGGCCCGACCCGATCAAGGTCGCAATCACAGGGCGCATGTGCGGGCTGGCCTGCTCGAACAGCGCAAGCGCCTGCTCGGGCTCAACCCACGTCCGTTTGACGGGCGGCTCCTTGGCCTTGCGCCGCTTCCCTTTGGCGGGGTTGAAGGGGATGCGCCCGTACTCGACCGCCAGCTCTAGAACCTGCGCGACCCGCTTGATGGCCTTGTTCACCTGGGCGGGCGCCAGCTTGCCCTCTTTCAGCTTCGCGGCCCGGAAGTCGTCCACCATCTCGATGGTGATCCCGGCAAGCGGCACCTCGCCGAACCAGGGCAGTACGTGCAGCTCCAACGTGTCGCGGTAGTCCTTCACCGTCCGCGGCGCCCAGCCGTGCTGTTCCTTGTCGAACCACTCGCTTGCGAAACTAAGGAACGTCTGCCCGCTGCGATCCTCGATCGCCGCCGCGGCCTCCTTCTGGGGCGGCTCCCAGACGCCGAGCCGGATCGCGTCCATCGTGTCGCGCCGGGCCTGCTCGGCGCGCTCGGCGTTCCACCCCTCCTCTGGCGTTCCAAGGTGGACGAAGATCCGCTCCCCTTGGAAGGGGACGCGGAGCGCCCACGATTTGCGCGAGCCCTTCGGCGGGATTACCTGCCCGGTAGCTGGCCTAGCCATTGCCGACACCAGCCCTAGAATCGAGATCAGCCATTGGAGATCAACCCTCCGTGGTCAGACCCTCAGTTGGCGTTAGCGCGCCGCTGGGGGTCGTTTGTTTAGGCACAGGGATCATAGGGGTTTACTCCCTCGGATAGCAAGGCTGGCGCCTCTCCGCCGCCCTCGCTGCCGCCGCGAGCGCGGCTGGGGGTCGGGCGTGTCCGACGCTTCGGCGCCGGGCCGCTTGTCGGGGTCGAAGACCCAGACGCCGCCGATCTTCTCGCCGCCGAGATCGCGGGCATGGTCGTAAACGAAGTCGACGCTGCGGCCGATCCTGGCGGCCATCCCCTTCACGTCGAGCGCCCGCTGATCCGACACCTGCTCGATCGCCAACTGCTCGCGCAGCTCGGCCACCTGGGCGTCTGAAAGCTCAAGGACGAGGCCGGCTACCTTTACGCGCGTCAAGGTTCGGTCCCCGCTGGCAGCAGGGTCATTTCCAGGCCCTTCAGGGGGTCGAACTGCACCCGCATGACCGGCTTTCCTTCCGCCTTCGCTTTGGCGGCTTCGGCCTGGGCGTGGTCGTTTTCCCAGGGCATGATTCCGTACCTCTCGAAGTAGGCGAGGGTGCAGCGGTTCCGCTGTTCACGAAGGAAGGTCGATTTGGCGACAGGGTGGTCGGGTTCCAGGCGCCACCATCGCCGCGCCGCCCGGAGGTAGTTCCCGAACGACTCGATCCACTCCTCGAGGCCGCGCTCCTCATGCACCCAGGTAGGTACTCGCCCTTCAAAGTTCTGGCCCCGGCTGCGCGGATCGACGAAGACCAGTTCCTCGTGGATCGGGTAGCGCCACACCATCGCCCCGCGCCGCACCAGCCGGATCCTCGTCTGCACCTGAGTTCCCAGGCCAGGGTTGTTCAGGATGTAGGGCAGTTTCACCGCGTGGGTGCCCTTCGGCAACTGAGCGAGGATGGAACGCAGCGCTCGGGGTCCGCAGATTTCGTCGTCGCAGTCGGCCCAGCAGAGCCAGTCGGCGTCGACCAGCTCACTGGCCGCGTTGCGGGCGGCGGCGTAGTCGTCGCACCACTCGAACGATCCCACCTTGAAGCCGAGCGGCAGGTCCTCGCTGTGCGCCCACTCCTCGAAGACCTCGACCGTGCGATCCGTCGAGCCGGTGTCCAGAAGCACCGCCTGGTCGAAGACGCCGCCGCTGATCGACCCGAGCAAGCGTGGCAGGGCCGCCTCCTCGTCTTTGGCGATGCAGACGAAGGCGATGGTTCGCCCGTTTCGACGCTGACGGCGGCGCTTGCGGCTCATGGCAGCCGACGCCTCACTTGCTCGGCGAAGTCGACGAGCTCGGCCGACGATGCCAGGCGGGGAATCTTGAACCGCGCCGCCATCGGATCGGCTACCCACGCCGCGCGCTCCACATCGGCCGCCGACAGCGGCGGGACGATCGCCAGGGCGAGTAGTTCCCCGTACTCGGCCCGCCAGCCGCGCGCAGCGTGAACCGAATTCATCCCGCCGCGCATATGGCGACCCCAGGTCTTGACCACGGCCGCGATCGGGTAAGTCGTGTCGAGCAGGTCGGGGTTGCTGTCCCGGCCGCGAGTGGCCTCCAGCGAGTCGTATGCGATCAGGCCGCAGGTGTTCGGGCACCCGCACTCCGCTGCAGGCGTTTGGTGGCCCGCGATGCAGCCGATGCGGTTCACTCCCGGCTGCCACATCGGGAACTCGTAGCCGCCCCAGTCGTGAACGGTGAGCAGGCCCACCATCGGGGCGCCGCAGAAGCACCAGGTGCGGAAGCCAATGCGGGGGGCCTCCTCCGCGACGATCTCGCCGCCGCTGGCCTGCTCGATCGACACATCGTGCAACGCGGCCCGCACCGTCGCGCCGGTCACGTAGGCCCACAGCACCTCGCCGGCGCCTCGTACCTCGCCGCTGTGCGCCTCCACCTCGTACACCGTGGCGCCGTCCGGGCAGAGTATGAGCGCCTGGCGGCGGGCCTGGTCGACGTCGCGGAAGACGCGGGCGGCGCGGTCGTAGGGAATCGGCCCCAGCTCCAGCGGCACTGCATCGCCCGGCCTCAGCCCTTGCGGACCGGCGAAGTAGCGCAGCATCGGATCGCGGTTCTCAGTCGGGTTCGCCGCAGGAGGCGCGGGCCGCGTTGCGATCGGGGCGTCAGTCGTCACTTGCGGCGCCCCTTGCCGTGCAGGTCGCGCCGCGATTTGCGCTCCCGCTCGTCTCCCAGGTGCTCCAGAAAGGCGCTAGCTCGATCCAGCTCCCCCAACTCGTCTAGGTAGCCTTCAAGTTCGGCCAACTGCGCGGTGGCCGGCTTGTCTTTCGCTTCGATCTTGCGGGCCCGCGCGCAGATTTTCGTGTAGAGCGCCGCGCTGGCCGAGTCGGCCTCGTCCGCTGGCATCCTCCAGCGCACCAGCCAACTGAATCGCCATTCGGCCTCTTTGGCATCTAGCGCGGCCTCTGGCGGCGGCTGCTCTCGGCGTCTACGTGGCATCGCCGAGCCTCCCCTGTCCGCTTCCGTGGATCTCGGCTCGGCCCCAACGGGCTTCTGCAGCTCGGCGACCGCGCTTGCTCGATGCCGTTTCCGGTGGCTGGGCGAGGTCAGCGGGGATGCCGAGTTCGCCCAGCATTCGCACCAGCGCAACCCGCGACTGCCGCAGCTCGGTCGTCGCGGCGTTGAGCCGTCGCTGACCGGCCGCCCCGGTGATCATCACCCCGTCTTTTTTGATCGCGGTTTCAAGCTGCGCCACCAGGTCGGCCTGCTTGCAGCCCACGCGCAGAATCTCTAGCTCGCGGGCGTCGAACTCCATGTCTGCCGGGAGGTCATCGACGATGACGGCCCACAGCTTCTTGCCGGCGTTGCCGAGCCCTGACGGGGCGGCCGGTCGGGTTACCTCGGACATCGTTCCCGCCTCACCCGCTGTGCCGGCGCCCGGCCTGCTGCCCGCTGGCAAGGAAGGTCACGTCTTCGCCTTCGTAGGGTGCGTCGAGCCAGGATCGGGCCGCCGCGATGACCTCTCCCGCCTCCGCCGGCAGCGACAGCATGACCTTGGGTCGCTCGCTGAAATGCGGCGGTGCGATCTTGGCCGCCAGGCGCCGGCCTTCGAGGTCGGGATGCAGAACCCGGATGGCATCCGTCTGCCCTTCCACCTCGCCGACCAGGGCCAGAGCCTCGTCCAGCTTTTTCGCCAGCTTCTGCTCGGCCTTCTCCCGCTCGGCCGTCAGCTCGTTGCGCCAATCTTCACGGTCGCGTTTGAAGGCGCGGAAGACGGCGCGAGCAGCCTCCTGGGTGGCCTCGTACAGGGCCAGCACCTTTTCCCTCGCCGCGTCGACGGCGGCGGTCTCCGGCGCCGCGGCGGTCGCGTCCTCTCCGGCAGCGAGCGAGTCGGCGAGGGCGGCTCGGGCCTGCTTCTGCGCCGTCGCTGCTTTGCCTTCGGCGTCCCGCAACTCCGTGACCGCGAGCCTGTGTGCGTCGGCCTTGCGCGTGTAATCGGCGAGCGGCTCGGCGAGGGCGGGGCGCTGATCGGCGCCCGGCGGGACGTAGACGTGTTTGGGGGTCGTCAGAATCTTGGTGTTCGTGGTGGGCATTCGGGTGGTTCCTTTCGTTGCTGGCCGGGCCTCAGCCCGCGCCGTTCTGGTTCTCGTTGATGTGCATGAGCCACTGCTGCTTGAGAGCGCCGGCCCGCTTCCAGTCGCCTTCGGTCTCGGCGCGGCTGATCTCGTAGCCGAGCGTTCCGCGCAACATGCGCTCCGGGGAGTGGCGGGCGCCTCCATCGCTCGGCGGGATCGGCGTGGAGTCGGTGTCAGACATGGGAAATGCCTCCTAGATCGTGGGGTCGGTTTTTCCACTGGCCGCAATGCCGGGGATCGGAGCGCCAGCCCTCCTCGGTCCCCGAGAGGCGTCCGGCGAGGGTCACCCCCCTGGGTGCGGCGGGCAGCTTGCGGATCACGGCTCGGCCCTCCGCTCGAACTCGGCTAGCCAGTGAGCGCGCCAGTCAGCGATGGCGCGGCGGGCGCGCTCCAGGTCGCCGCTGATGCAGGCGGCGTCGAGGTTGCGATCGAGCGCGTCGTACCCGGTCACCTCGGGTTGCCGGTCCTCGGGCAGGCGGTTGAAGGCGTCGTTGACCTCCCGCATGGCCGACGCCAGCTCGGCTCGGATGGTGGTCGCCGCCGTCACGCTGGCGCCTCCTCGTCGGCAGGGGCGGCGGCGTCAAGGGTGCCTATCTCTGACGGGTGGCACCCTTGGCCCTCTTTCTCCCCCTGATCCTCTAACCAATTGGCTTGCTGATCGAAGGGTGCCACCTCTGAGATATCGCCTTGGCAACCTTGCCACTCGCTGGCGTCCTTGACCGGTGGCTCGGGGACGGTGGCATCCTTCGGTAGTCGCCAGCGCCAGCCGCCATTCAGGCCGTCCTTGGTGGATATGACGCCAAGGTCGGCCTTGGCTCGGGTAAGGGTGCGAGGGGCGATCTGTCCCCTTGCGGCGTCGGTGACCTCGTGCGTCGGCTTGGGGCCTTCGGCCAGTTCGGCTTCAAGGAACTCGATCGCTTCGTCCCTCTCGGTGCGGGCCTCTTCGGTGGGCGCGTCGAGCAGGTCGGCGGCCGATGCGGTGGACGTGCCGACCAGGTCCAGCCTCGGCGCCTCGTGGCCGCCGTCGACCTCGGCCGTCTCGATCGTCGCCGTCAGCGTCTCGGCCAGCGGCGCGACGTTGCACTTGAAGTGGGCGAGGACCCGCTGCGCTCCTATCTCGGGCTCGGGGTCCTCGGGGTCGCGGGCAAGCAGAAGGGCGGAGCGGACCGCTGCCGGGATGGCGATGCTGCCCCCGGTCCGGTGGGTGGCGTCAGCGCCCTTGGCCTTGTTCAGGTGGGCGACGATCACCACCGCGCATTGCAGATCCTCGGCGAGCCGGTGCAGCGGTGCCAGAGCGCGGCGTACCGACTGATCGCGCCACGAGTTGACCGACTCGGGAAGGTGAGCCATGAGCGGATCGACGACGACCAGGCGCGCGCCCTTGGCCTCTGCGATCCGCTGTAGCTCGGCGCCGTCATCGGGGAGGGCGATTCCCTCGTCGATGCCATCGCGGCGGACCTCCAGCGCGTGAACGCGGGCGAGGTCAGCGCCGACCGTCTCCAAGCGCGGGCGGATCGTCGCGGCCTTGTGGTCCTCGGCCGAGAGCAGCAGCACGTCGCCGCCGGCCTTGCTGACCCAGCCAGCGAGTCGAGCCGTCAGCAGGGACTTGCCAAGGCCGGGGTCGCCCACCAAGAGCGTGAGCATCCCCAGCGGTATGCGGCCCTCCCAGAGCCAGCGGACGCGCTCGGTCTCTACCCCGTCGAAGGTGACCGTACGGACGCCATCGCCTACCCCTTCGGCTGCGCGGGTCTCGAGGGCGAGCAACTGCGTCATCGCATCGGCGGGTAGCAGGCCGTTCGTCAGCTCCAGCCCGATGCGCTGCTTCTCGCGGCGTAGGGCGCAGTCGAGGATGATCTCGGCGTAGTGCTTGGCGTTGGCCGCGGCGGGGACCTTGGCCGCGAGCTCGCTGATGTAGTGGCGCCCACCGGCAGCGTCGAGCTGGCCGGCGTCGTCGAGCGCGTGGCTGACCGTCAGCTCGTCTACCGCCGCTGACGATCGGTGCAGCTCGCAGATGCACTCGAAGATCAGCCGGTGCTTGTCCAGGTAGAAGTCCCCGGCGCGCAGGCGTACCTCGTCGATCACGCGCTCCAGCGTCGGGGCGGCCACCATCAGCGCGCCAAGGACCGACTCCTCTACCTCGATGTTCTGGGGCGGCACCTGGGCCGCTGCAGCAGCGTGAGCCATCAGGCCGCCAGCACCTCCCTACGGCGAAGCCGGCCACGGTGCGGGCGCTGGTAGGGCAGCCCGTCAGAGCCCAGCTCGATGACCTCTAGAAGGTCGCGCTCGAAGCGCAGGCGCCGCTCCAGGGCGTCGGTCTGCGTATCGGAGAGGGGGGGCGCCTGGCGCCCCTGGGAGGCAGTCTCAGCCTCGGCGTGGCGCTGACGAGATCGGCGCTTGCGGCAGCGGGCGCAGGTGCGCTCGGTCGGCTTGCAGGGTCGGCGGCAGTTCTTGCAGATCCGGGGGGGCGGTGACCCTGAGCCGTCCCCCTCGTCTGAGTCTCCGTCGCCGCCGGAGTCGCTGCCGCTGGCCTTCGTGCTGGTGCGGGAACGGGCCGACCGCCGCCGCCGACCACGCGCCCGGGCGGTCGGTTTCGCGGACCGCTGGCGACGGGAGGGGCGACGTTGGGGCCGGTCGATCAGGCGCCGTAGCCACTGAGCCTTGAGGGTGCCTGCTCGGGTCCAGTCTTCGGCCCCTTCGGCTCGCACGATCTCATGGCGCAGGGCGGCTCTGTGCAGCGTGTCGGCGCCGTGGCGGTAGAAGACCTCAGCCTCTCGGCCGGAGAGGCGGTCCAGGGCGTCGAACAGGTCCGGCCCGTCCGGTGAGGGCGGCGGGTCCTGCCTCAGCTCGCGACGGGCGGCGATGGTGCGGCGGAACTCGTCGAAGGACATGGGCGATCCGAAAGCGCCGGCAGCGCGGACGGCTCGGGCGTAGCGCTCGTAGGTCGGGCGCCCGACCTTGCGACACCGTTCGGCGTCTTCGATCGCGGCTACTGCCGGCCTGAGTTTGGCTGGCGGTTGGAGTGGCATTTTGGCGTGTTCCTCTCGTGCATGGGTGTGGTGAAGCAAACGGTAGAGCGGCGAGCGGCGGCGGCATTTCCCTGCGAAGGTGAAGCTGCTTGGTCCGCGACGGGCCGAGCTGTCGGGCGGACCGCCACGGACCACAGCTTCAACTACACCCTTGCAGGGGAACGGACGCCAATCCGCTCGTGCCCGACCAACGATGCGGGCGCCGGTCACAAAGTCAAACCGGCAGCACCCCCCGGCCGGTTTGTGGGGCTAGTCCGATAAGTCGCCGTCGCCGCGCTCGGGCATCGGGAAGGCCAGCTCAGAGGTGAAGACGGGGAACGTCGATCCCTCCAATTCGCCCCGCGCGCGCCGGTCGGCGACCTCGGCCTGAATCTCCATCTCCCGTTTGTACTGGCGGGCCTTGGACTGGATCAGTTCGCGCCAGCCCTTCTCGTCGACCTCGATCGGCATCCATGAGATGTGCCGTTCGGGGCGGCTGTCAACGGTGCGGGCCAGCACCGCCCGCTTGATCCTGTCGAAGATGTTCCCCAGGGTCGTGCCGGAAAGCTGCTCCCTCACCTCTTGAGGCAGCAGCCGCGACACATCGTCTGTGACGACCGAGCGCATGCAGGTTCGGTAGAAGTGCTCCAGGGCGCCGCGCACCGGCTTGGTCTCCACCAGTTCGATGCACTCGCACTCCTCCAGCACCTTGACGTGGTGGAAGACGTTGCCGAGCGGCTCGCCCAGCTCGCGCGCCATTTCGGACGGGCTGGCGACCCCGCGCGCTTCGAGCACCCGCAGGATCTCGAAGCGCGTCCGGTGACTGACCGCCTTAACGGCCTTCGGATCGACGCCGCTTCGCTGCTGCGAAGGCACCTCGGCTTTTGCATCCGGTTCCACTGACCACTGCACCCTAATAGACCGTGCCTGCTGGCGCCAGTCGGTCGGCGCTGACCGATTGGCTGTGACCGACCGCTCTACGTTCCCCCTTGGACGCAATGACCAGAACGCGGAAGGGGGTGATGACCAATGCAGATCAGCACGACTACTCGCAGTGTGCCGACCTCGGAGATCACCAAGAACGGTTGAGGTCGATTCGGCGCCCGCTCGGCGGTTTGGTCGGCGGGCGCCGACCATTCGGCGCAGCCGGTTCAAGTAGTGCGGAAGAAAGATCGCTCCACTGGATAGATAATCGCTGACCAGGGGAGGCGGCTTCCATTGGCCGATGAAGTGGAAACGCCTCCCCTTTGCCTTGCCCCGACCGTTTAGAGTGGTCGAACGAAATAGGTGGGCCGCCTGGGTAAGAGGCGACCCACCGTTGACCGCCAGGGGGTACAGCCCTGACGGTAGGGGCAAGGCTACTCTCGGTAGCCGGACGCTGCCATCAATCGCTGTCACCTTCTGGCCTGACCAATGGAGGTACAGACCAATGGCAGCTACCGCAACGCGCGAGCGTTGGAACCCCGCCCTCGCGCTTACGCCGGAGTTGGACCCCGACTACGTTCACGGCCCGTTCCCCGAACTGGGAGGCATCAAGATCGGGTGGGCCGGGGCCGATGGAGGGATCGGGCGCAAGAAAGGGCGCCGGTCTTGGACGGACGTACTGCGGCGCGACGTGCTGTGTGCTTACTGCGGCGGTCGGCTCGGGCGGCGTCGAATGACCATCGACCATGTGGAGGCGTTGGGCGCTGGCGGCCGTCGATCCGCCGTGTTCAATGGCGTCGGCGCCTGCCGCACCTGCAACAACGACAAGCAGGGCCTTCCCTTGCTCCTATTCCTGCTCAAACTCCAGGGGCATTCATTCCCGGCGCCAGCGCGGCGGATCTGCCATGCGCTGACGCTCGCAGTCTCGGCGCCGAAAAGACGGACGCTGCCGGTCGCGCTCGCCGATGAACTGCGGCTAGGGGACCAGGAGGCGGCGCGCGTGGCGAGGGCCGCCGCCGTCGCCTTCCGGGGGCGAGATCGTCGCGAGATCAGGGACAGGCTCGACGCGGCGCCTACCGCCGGCCGGGACTTCGCCGTGAACGTGTGGCGGGCGCTGGGCGCCGGGGGGGTGGCTTAGGTGGAGCGCTCCATAGGGCACCGGGTGTACGAAGCCACGCGGGGGGATAGCGGTCCCCTCGATCGGCTGCATGGACGGCTCGACAAGCTGCCGCCGGAAGCTCTGGCTGGCCGGTCGGTACCGGAGGACGAGATGGTGTGGGAGCTGCGCTCCTTCGCCTTGTACTTCGGCGCCGCTTACGCGGTGGTGAGGATGGAGGCGCCCCTGGTCGGCGAAGCAGTCGCCGTCGAGCGGGCCTGGGAGGCAGCTATCGAGGCCCATCGGCTCGGCCACGTCATCGTGCGGGCGGTGGTGATCCGCGATGCGATCGTCGCGGCGCTCCAGGGCCAGCCGCTCGCGACGGGCGACGTGGAGGCGGTGGGACGGTTCGCCGAGCAGGTCAGCGATGGGCTGCGGCCAAAGGAGGCCGCGCAGGCCGTCGAGCAGGCGCGGGTGATCCGAGTGATCGTTTCGGACTTCCCCAGCGACCGGATCGAAACCGACGCCGACCTAGACGAGCTGGCGCGGCGCGTGTACGTCGCGCTGGGTGACGAACGGGGCTAAGAGGCGGAAGGCGTTCGGGCACAGAGCGTCGATCCTGTGCCCGAACCCTGCCGAAACGGGCCGAAATGGGCCGAAATGAGAGAGGGGCAGGGGCGCCGATATGAGCGCTCCTGCCCCTCTGTAGAGCCGAAAACCGCGAATTGCCCGAGAGGCTTTGCAGGCCGCTGCGTAGCCACTCCGCCAAGGCGCCGGGAGGCCGGTGAAGCCTAGCGCCGCTCAGCCGGATTCGGAGCGGCGGTTACTGCTCGTAGTCCTCGACGGTGCCGCCGTCGCGGACGCTGGCGTCATCGGGGTTCTCGCCCGCCTCGCGAAGGGAGCGGCGTTGGCGGAGGTAGTCATAGGCCTTGTCGAGCTGGAGGCGGAGCTGCTCTAGGCGGGCGTGCTCGTCGTCGCCGAGGCCCTCGCCCTCGTGGCGGTGGAGGAGGTCCTCCTCTTCCTTGACGAGCTGGTCGATGCGGTCGAGCACCTGCTGGTCGTCCATGGCTCCCGGCTACCCGTTCGCGGAGGTTTCGATCAGGCGGAACTCGATCCCGGCCTTCTGCAGCCGCTCCAGCAACGGATCGCCCATCGCCGCCGCGGTAGTCAGCTGGCCGGAGCGGTCGGGCAGATCGTCGAAGGCGAGGCAGAGACCGGACTCGGCAAGCATTTTCGAGGTCTCGCTGTAGCCGGGGTCGCCGCCGCTGACCTCGGTGACGACGCGCCTCCCCCCTCCCTCGCCGACGAAGCGCACCTTGAACCAGCTCTGCGCCCGTTTGGCCTCGCTGGGACCCTCGCCGGGGGATTTCATCTTCAGCAGCAGCTTCCGGGTCGGGGGAAGCTGGGCGAGCGTGAACCCCGTCCCGACGCCGACGCCGAGCGCGCCGACGCTGGTCAGGTGCTTGGCCAGCAGGTTGTGTCCGTAGGTGAAGTCGGGGCCGTAGCGCTCGAGCGCCGCAGCCGAGCGCAGCACGATCGGGCCGTCGATGGTCGGCAGCGGCACCGCCCAGCCGCCGAGCTCCCGCTCGCGGCGGACGCGGGCCGGCGCCGAGTGGATCGAGCGTCCGCTCGGGCGCTGCTCGAGCCGCTTCCGCTCCTTGTTGGCGGCCAGGGTCTTGCGAGCGCGCCCGAAGGCGTTGATCGCGGAGTGGAAGGTGCCGCCGGAGAAGGTCGCGTTGCTGCGGACGTAGCCGTTGACCTCCAGCGGCACGCCCTCGGGCAGCTGCTGCACCGTGAAATACGCGCCGAGGTCGTGCGGGATCGAGTCGAAGCCGCAGCAGTGGACCAGGCGGGCGCCATTTCGCTCCGCCTCGGCGTGGTGCTCTGCCCACATCCGGTCGACGAACTCCGGCTCGCCGGTGAGATCGGCGTAGTCGGTGCCGGCGGCGGCGCAGGCGGCGACCAGCGGCTCGCCGTAGAGGATGTACGGGCCGACGGTGGTGACGACGACCCGGGTCGACTCGGCGACGCGGCGCATCGCCTCGCGGTCGGCGGCGTCGGCGACGACGATCTCCGGCTTCGGCCCTTCGGAGTTGGCCGCAAGCCGCGCCGCGACCGCCTCCAGCTTCGAGCGATTGCGCCCGACCAGCGCCCACCGCATCTCGGCCGGAGCGTTGGCCGCGAGGTAGTCGGCGGTCAACCCGCCGGTGAACCCGGTCGCACCGAAGAGAACGAGGTCGAATTGGCGTTGACCCTCCACGAGCGGGGATTCTCGCAGGCCGGACGAATCGGGCGCCCTGAACGGGGGCGGCCGGAAGCTGCGCGGCTATTTGCTGACGGTCACCGTGGCACTGCTGTAGCCGCTGGCGGCCGCGGTCATCGCCTGGTTGGTGAAGTTGCCGGTCGCCGGGGCGGTGTAGGTGAACTGGGTCCCCGAGACCGCGGCACCGGAAGCGGGCACGGTCACGGGCGAGCCGGCGATCGTGCCGGTGCTGACGGTGACGGTGACGGTTTTGGCGGCGCCGACGCTGGTGACGACGTTGCCCATGCTGTCGGTGATCGCGATCTTGGCTTTGACGGTGCCCGAGTTGCCGAGCCCGGTGATCGGGCAGGTGAAGTAACAGGTGGAGCTGACCGTCCCGGCGCTGGCCGTCAGTTCGCTCACCGCCAGTTTCGATGCCGTGCCCACGGCGACGGTCAGGGCCAGCGGCACCGTGGTCGACACGGTGCCGTCGGTCGCCGAGACGCTGGTCGCGCCGGCCAGAGCCAGTTTCATGAACCCGTTTTTCGAGGAGGCCGGCGTCGCGACCCCGCTGGCGAAGGTGAGCGCGGTCGGGCTGCCGAAGTTGACCGCGGTGGTGCCGCTGTTGACGACGGTCGGCAGGGTTCCGGCCGGACTGGCCGAGGCCCCGGAGAAGGTGATGTTCTTCGAGCCCGTGTAGGCGGTGACGGTGTTCCCGTAGGCGTCCTGGGCGGTGGTGGTGACGTTGAACCCGGTCCCCGCCGTCGGGGTGGCCGTCGAGGAGCTGAGGGCGAGTTTCGTCAGCGCTCCCGCCGCGAGGGTCACCGTCACGCCGGTCGGCGTGGTGACCGTGGAGCCTTCGGCCGCTTTGATGGTGCTGGCGCCGCTTTTGTAGATGACGATCTCCCCCCCGTCCCCCTCGCTGGCCTCGGCGACACCGGAGCTGAACTGAACCGCCGTCGCGCTGCCGAAGGCGACCGCGGTGCCGCTCGAATTGGTCGCCGTCGGCGCGTTGCCGCCCGGGCTGCTGCTGGCGCCGGAGAAGACCAGGTTCTTCGACCCCGAGTAACCGGTCGCGATGTTGCCGTAGGCGTCGAAGGCGGTGATCGTCAGATCGTCCCCTTCCCCCAGCGCCGGAGTCGCCGACGCCGCCCCGAGGACGAACCTCCCCGCCACCGGACTCACGGCCAGGGCCAGCGGGGTGGCCGTGGTGATCGAGCCCTCCGTCGCGGACACGCTGGCGGAGCCGGCATCGTAGATTTTCAGGATCCCGTTTTTGCTCGAGCCGACCGAGCTGACGCCGCTGCTGAAGGTGAGCGGGGTCGCGGTGCCGAAGGCGACCGCGGAGCTGGAGTTGACGTTGCTGACGACCGTCGGGGCATTGCCGCCGGGGCTGGAATCGGCGCCGGCGAAGACCAGCGAGTGCGAGCCCGTGTAGCTGGTGACGGTTTTGTTGTTTTCGTCTTTTGCGGTGATCGTCAGGTTGACCGCGCCGCCGGTCGCGGGCGTCGTCGTATTCCCCGCGATCGTGAAGTTGACCGCTTCGCCGATCGTGATCGTCCCTTTTTTGACCGCGCTGATCGCACTCCAGGTCTCCCATACCGCCGTCACCGTGTAGCTGTGTTCGCCGACCCCCAGACCGGCGTCTTTGCAGGTGACGACGGTGGTCGGCGCCGCTTCGGTCGGGCAGTTGCCCGCCGGGTCGCCCCCGTCTCGGGTCACGTAGTAGCGGACCGAGCCGGTGCCGGGGGCGACGGTCGCCCCCCAGGTCACGGTCATGGTGCCGCCGACGGCCGGCGTGGCGGTGCTGATGGTCGGCGCTTTCAGGTTCGTCACGGCAGCCGAGGCGGTTCCGCTGCCTTTTGCGCTGAAGAAGGCAAGAGCGTTTCCGCCGATCGCGACCGCGACGATCGCCATCAGGACGACGGAGTGGCCAGCGAAGCGCTTCATCCGCGGGCCTCGCCGCTGAGAGCGAGCTCGAGCTCGGCGCCCTGGCAGGCGTCCTGGTTGACCGGCAGGTCGAGCAGGGAGATCGAGGGCGCCGTGATGCCCGTCGCAGGCAGATCGACAGTGCCTTCCGCCGGCACGACCAGGGGCGTCGCCGGTGATGCGCTGGACGCCGTCAGCTCGAAGTTCTCGGCCGCACAGCCGGCAGCACTGCTGCCGAGCACCACCGTCAGGCTGGTGACTTCGATCGGAGTGGAGTTCGGGTTGCCGATCGTGAGCGGTACGGGCTGAGCTGGTTCGCCCGGATAGAGGGGGGCAAGAGACCCCGTCTGCTCGATCGAGAACGGCTTGCCCTGGGCCACTACCTCGACGGCAACCGATGCCGGCGCGACCACCTGCCACCCGTAGGCGACATCGGGTCCGGGACGGCCCTTTCGGCTGAGGGCGCGAACCGCGAACGCGTACTCCCCGGGCACGAGGCCGGTGAGCCGGTACGGAGAGGAACAGGCAGTCCAGCGCCCGCCGTCGAGGCGGCACTGGAAGCGCCGGCGCGGCGCGGCTTCTCCCGAGCCCGGGCCGACCGGCGCCGCCGGCTCTTCGGCCTCCTTCGCCCGCGGGGGGACGTGGAAGCGGAACTGGGGATCCACGACGGTCGAGCTCGCCGCCGGAGCTTCGATCAGGCGCACCCGTGGCGTCTGTTCGCCGCCGCCCTGCTGCGCCGATCCGCCCTGGGGCTTCTCGCCCGCCGCCAACTGCCTCCCCGCCACGCCGATCTCGCGGTTGCCGCTGCCGGCCGCCGCGTAGGCGACCGCACCGAGGCAGGCCGAACCGACGAGCAGGGCAATTGCCACCCTGATCGCGCCGGCGCGGCCTACCGCGATGCGGCGAGGAGACATCTATCCGCCCGCTGCCCCGCTAGTTGCTTTTCAGCGTCAGCGTCAGGGTCGCGCCCTGGCAGGGGTCCTGGTTGAGCCCGGTGTCGTTCATCGTCAGCGACCCGGTCGGGGTCACGGCCTGGCCGTTGCCCGGGCCATAGGTTTTGTTGACGACGACGTCGGCCATCGTGAAGTCAGGGTTGCCGCCAGTGGTCACGACGCTGCAGGTCGAGTGACCGGCATCAGCGGTGATTTTTTCCAGCGAGACGGTGCCGACCCGCTGTTTGCCCGAAGACGGGTTGTCGACGGTCAGGGTCACGGTCGACGAAGCGCCCGGGTAGAGGTTGCCGCTGACCGTGCCTTTGAGGGTGACGGCCGAGCTGGTCCCGACCGTCGCGGTCGCGGTACCGGAACCGGTGCTGGTGAAGTAGGCGTAGGCAACGGCGGCGACGGCCACGACGCAGACGCTCGCCAGCCCGACTATCACCCGCTTCCGATTGAGCGGATTCATATATCTGTCTCCTTGGATTGGGCCGCGACTGTTTCGTGGCCGATAAGGGCCAATCGGCGAGGCGCTCCGCCTACTTGAGGGCAGGGAAGACAGTTACCGGGTGTCCAATTTGTACGAACTGGAGCAGGAGAATTACTGAACGCTCCAGGCGGGCAACCATGTTCGACCCGATTAGTTGGTAGTGGCGTGCGTGAAACCGCTTTGGACAGGGTGTCCACCATCGCGCCAGACGCCGACTCCCCTGCCGACGTGGACGACGTCGAAACCCGCCCGCTGCAGAATCGAAGCGGCGAGACCGCTGCGTTTGCCGCCGCGGCAGATGGCGGCGATAGGGCGATCGCGGGGAAGCTCGTCGAACCGGCCGGCGAGGTCGCCGTAGGGGATGTGGAGAGAGCCCGGGATGTGCTCGCCTGCGTACTCGCTGGCGTTGCGCACGTCGAGGATCGCCGGGCCGCCGCCACCGTCGACGCGCCGCGCCAGCTCGTCGGGATCGATCAGCTCGATCCGCCGGACCGGCCGCTCCTCCGTGCGCCAGGCGGTCATCCCGCCCTCGAGGTAGCCGCGCACCGGCAGCCCGACCGCGGCGAGCAGCTGGGCGGCCCGCCGCTCGTCGCCGCTGGAGGCGGCGACGACGACGATGTCGCTCCCCTGGGGGGCGACGCGCGAGACCTTGGTGGCGAAGCCGGTGTCGTAGGAGGAGGCGCTGAGGGCTCCCTCTATGTGGGCCTCGTCGAACTGCTCGTTGGTGCGGCCGTCGATCACCACCGCCCCCTGCTCGACCAGCTCCTCGACCTCGTGGGTGCTGAGCGGCGCCGGCGTGCCGAAGTCCTCGACCAGCGGCCCGCGGTTGAGGCCGACGATCCGCTCGACGTTCGGCGGTTTGTCGCCCAGCGAGCCGACCTGCTCCTCGACGAACTCGGTCTCGTCGGCGATCTGCAGAGCGCGGTTGTGGCGGCGCTCGAAGCCGATCGTCGAGGAGCTCTTGAGGTCGAGCCCGGAGCCGCCGCAGAGCGAGCCGCCGAGATGGCCGGGCCAGACCTCGACTTCGTCGGGCAGCGTCAGCAGCCGCTGGTGCAGTGAGCGGAACATGTCGGCGGCACCGTCGCGCGGCTCGACCGCCAGGTCCGGGCGGGCGACGTCGCCGATGAACAGCGAGTCGCCGGTCAGAAGCGCCCAGGGGTCGCCACCGCGGCTCTTGTCGCGAAGCAGGAAGCACGTGTGCTCGGGCCGGTGGCCGGGCGTGTGGATCGCCTCGATCACCAGGTTCCCCAGCTCCAGCGCCCAGCCGTCGGCGAGCGGCTCGTGCGGGTACTCGGCCGCGGCCAGCTCGTGCACGTGGACCGTGGCGCCAGTGCTGCGGCAGATCCGGCCGTGGCCGGAGACGTGGTCGGCGTGGTTGTGGGTCTCGAGGACGTGCCCGATCCGCACCCCGTGCAGGCTCGCCAGCCGCCGGTAGGGCTCGATGTCCCACTGCGGATCGACCACCGCCGCCACCCCCGCTTCGCGGTCGGCGACGAAGTAGGAGGCACAGCCCAAGTCCTCGTGGATGATCTGGCGGAAGAGCATCTTCGTTCCCGCCCGCCAGGCTACAGCGCCAAATTGGGAACTGGAAGCGGCTGAAGGGATTCGAACCCTCGACCTTCTGCATGGCAAGCAGACGCTCTAGCCAGCTGAGCTACAGCCGCATCGCCGGGCATTCTAGCCGTGGTGGCGGATCTGTCGCCTGTCGCCTGGATCTGTCCGAAAGCAGTCAGAGTCGGCCTTCTCGGCCGGCAATGACCTTTTCGAATAGCGCCAGGGCATTCGACGGGGGTCGATCCCACCGGAAATTGCAGATCAGATAGACGATCGCGCCGTGTCTGAGAATCCCCACCCGTGCTTCGGTATAGCCAGCTCGAGCCTGGATTCGATCTCCCCCGTAGGTACCGGCCGGAAGATGCACCTCCGTCCCCATCTGCAGGGCCCATGCATCAGAACCCGAAGCATCGCGACTTATGTGAGTCTGCGACCGTGTAACCACAGCTTCGCCAGACTGGCTTACCAACAGTTCACGAAGAGCGGTCCTATAGCACCCTTGTTGGTCCGAGGTCACGAGAGAGGGGAATGCATTCGCTGCAGCTCGTTCGGAATCGAATGCTCCCACTAGAACGAGAAAGGTGTTGTTCCTCTTCCTGTCGATCAACGGAGACGCGGCATGCCCGGGTGCGAGTTTCCAAAAGCGGGATTCCAAATTGCACAAACTGATAAGACCCTGCGCGAGCTTTTTCCCTTCGCCTTTCGCGTTCCTGCCCGGACCCCCTCGCTCAGGCGACAATCGGCTAGTAGCTACTTCCACGGCCTGAGCAGCCATGCCCGACGGGGATCGACGGGTCTCACCAGGCCGCGACGCGGCCTCCTTCCCGGTATCCGGCTGCCCGTTGCCACCACATGAGGCGGCCACTACAGCCGTAAAGGCAGTCATCAACAGGATGACCGCTGATCGACGCTCGGGCCATTGCGACGCCATGGTCAGAGCACACTAACAATGCTCTGTTCTTTAGACAAGGTAATCTTGACTAGTTGGGTCTTCCTTTGTATTATTGCCGCCTCGCTGCAAGAGAGGGTGGGTGAAGGTGATGAAGGTAAAGGTCCCGCGACTACTCGCATTACTGGCGGTGTTGATGGTTTCTGCCGCACTCGGCGTATCGACCACGGGTTGTGACGAGGACAACGAAACTGCGCACTCGACCTGCACATTGCTGTATCCCGCATGGATGTGCCAGTAATCGCACGGGTATAGGCACCGAACCGGACCTCACCGCCACAGCTCGCGGCGCAGCGCCTCGTTGCCGCGTTCGAGCTGCTCGATCGTGGCGCTGGCGACCGAGCGCACCCGAGTCTGGCGATTGATGCGGGACTGGATCTCCCGGTGCGACTTCTTGCTGCGACGAGCGACTTCGGCGACCAGGCGGCTGCGCTCGCCTCGCAGCCGCTCTCGGGTCGCATAGGCCGACTCGCGCTTGGGCTCGCTGTTTGCCGACGCTTCGGAGCTGGCGAGGGCGGTCGCCTTCTTCGGCCCCGCCTCGGGGTCATCGGTCGGGAAGAGCTGCAGCGTGGTTTCGCTCAGGATCGCCTCGTCCAGCTCGGCGTCGCCCGAGCTGAGGGCGGCAAAGCCCTCACCCGGCTCGCGCCGCTCTCTGGGGTCATCCATCTCCTCGCCCTCTTCCTCCCCGGCATCCGGCAGGAGGTCGAGCGCGTGACGGCGCTCGACCTCGATCTCGTGGGCGAGGGCCTTCAGCCGCGGGTCGGCCGGCATCAGCAGATAGCTCATCTGGCGGCGCGGCCCTCCCGGGGTGGTCCGGATGAAGCGACCGACCACCTGGCGGAAGAAGAGCTCGGTCCGGGCCGCCGTCGCGTAGACACCGACCCGCAGGCGGGGAATGTCGACGCCCTCGGAGACCATCAGGACCGAGACCAGCCAGCGCCGGTTGGAGGAGGCGAAATCGGCGATGCGGCGGCTGGCATCGGGCTCGTCGCTCATCACCAGCTCGGGCTGCTCGCCCGAGATCGATCCGAGGCGCGCCGCGATCGCCCGCGCGTGATCCTGGTCTGAGGCGATGACCAGGCCGCCCGCGTCGGGATGCCCTTCGGCGCGCACCTCGCTCAGCCGGGCATCGCCGTCGCGCAGTACCTCGCCCATCCACTCGCCGTCCGGGCTGAGCGCCGTCCGCAGGCGCCGAGCCGACTCCGCCGCCGGCAGGACGAGATCGAAATCGGCGCTCCGCAGGCGACCGTCCGAGATCCACTCCATCTCGCCGTCATACGGCAGGAAGGTGATCGGGCGGCACACCCGGTCGACCAGCGCCTGCGGATACCCGTAGGAGTAGTCGGCCTGGCTGAGGCCGTCCTCGTCGTAGGTGACCCAGGGAATGGCCGAGTTGTCGGAGCGGAAGGGCGTACCCGAGAGGAGCAGCCGGAAGCGGGCGCCGTCGAAGGCCTTGCGGGTCTGCAGGCCCCAGGCGGCCTGATCGCCCATGTGGTGCGGCTCGTCGGCGATCAGCAGGGTCGTCCGGCGCCCAGCGGCCTGCCGGTGCGTCTCCGGCCCGGCCGCGATCGTCTGGTAGGTGACGGCGACCCCGTGGAAGTCGCCCGACTCCGGCCCGTCCGAGTTCGGCCGGTTCGGCTCGAGGTCGATCCCGTAGCGGCCCGCGTCGGCGGCCCACTGGCGGCAGATGTGGGTGGTCGGGCCGGCGACGACGACGCGTGAGACGAACCCGGCGCTCAGCATCCGGTGGGCGATGTGCAGGCCGAAGGTGGTCTTGCCGGCCGCCGGCGTGGCCGAGGCCAGGAAGCTGGTGGCCGAGTGCGCCCGCACCGCCTCGGTCGCCTCCATCTGCCACGAGCGCAGCGGGCGTCCATCGGGCCAATCCGGAAGCGATCGGGCACGCGCCCCGCCGTCGATCTGGTGCTGAGAGGCGTCGTACAAGGGCGGGCAACAATATGTTCGCCCGCGGTCGGAGGACGGCCGATCCCGCGCGGCCCTGATCAGGCCAAGGATTCCGCCATCTACGGACCTATAGTTCGGCCGACTTCCGTCCGGCAATTGATCAGGAGGAACTGAAATTGGAAGCATCTGTCCAACGGACTTCCCGGCGTAGAGCTGGCCTGGCTGCGGTCTCCGCCATGGCTCTGCTGGGGCTCCTGCTGGCGACGGCGTTCGCCCCCAGCGCACAGGCGAGGGTCGAAGCGTTCCAGGGCTTGGCATCGAGCCCGGTCGAACTGACGGCGATCGCCGCCGACCCCACCACCGGCCTCGTCTACGCGCAGGAAAACAGCGGGAAAAAATACTTCCTCTACAACCCCCGCACGAACGCTTGGACCGAGCTTGCAGAAGCGCCGATCGACAGCGGCAACAACGGCGGCGCGGCGTACCTGGGCGGGAGGATCTACAGCGTCTACACCGGCGAAGAGACCAACCTCACCGTTTACGACATCGCCTCGAACAGCTGGACCCAGATCGACAATCCGCTGGATCGCGGCACCGCCGACATCGCCTCCGGCAACGGCAGGCTGTATCTGGCTGTGGAACGCGAATTCTTCTCACTCGACCCGGCGACCGGCACCGCCACGCCACTCGCCGAACCGCCGGCATTCACCCCGGCGGCACACGACGAAAACTGCGATGAAGGCTTCGAACCGTGGGGCGGGCTGCAGGTGGTCGAAGGCAAGATCTACGGTCACCAAGGAAACGGCTGCACCGGCTTCGCGGTGTACAACATCGCCGCGAACAGCTGGCTGGAACTGCCGCTTGCTCCCAAAGTGCAGGGCACCGATCCGTCAGACGAGCCGGACGGCCCGGTCGCAGGCAGCGCCTATGACCCGCTGACCAACACCTACCTCACCTATGGCCCCTATGACGGGAAGACCCTCTACCGGTTCGACATCGAAGCCGGTTCCTGGTCCACCGCCCCGTTGCCGTTCGAAGTCGGCGATGGCGGCCTGGTCTACCTGTCTCTGGCCGGCTACGAAGGCGTCTACATCACCCAGGGCGAAAACGGCACCGAGTTCACCCGCTACACCGAACGCAACCTGACCGACCTTGCGCTTTCGGTGACCGCAAGCGTGAAAAGGGGCGGCCAGATCACCCACTCGCTCCTACTCCGGAACAACGGGCCCGAACGGGCAGGTGGGGTCGTGCTGTCGGACTCGCTGCCGGCACGCACGAAATTGATCTCCGCGGTGACGCCGCAGGGGACCTGCGCCGGAGCCCCGGTGCTCGCCTGCAACCTCGGCGCCCTGCCGAGCGGGGCGACCGCCACCGTGACGATCAAAGTCAAAGCACGGTCCCCCAAAGTGACCAGCACCGTGACCGTCTCCAGCCTGGCGATCGACAGCACCGCCGGAAGCGACAGCGCGGCCCTGACTGCAAAGCAGTGCGTGGTCCCGAAACTCCGGAACCGCCGCGTGAAAGGGGCCAAGAAAGGCCTCCGGAAGGCCAACTGCAAAGCCAAGGTCACGCGTCGCTACAGCGACAAAGTCAAAGAGGGCAAGGTGATCCGCGCCAGCAAGACGCGCGGCAAGCTCCTGCCGGCGGGCAGCAAAGTCAAGCTGGTCGTCTCCGAGGGCCCCAAACCGGCGCCCGCTCGCTAGCGACGTCCAGAGCAGGTCCGCTCCACGTGAAGGCCCCGCTTCGGCGGGGCCTTTTGATGTCGCGGTAGCTCAGCCGAGCAGAAATTCGTCACGAAGGTTTTGCGTTTCCGAGGTTTGTGATACTCATTATTGGGTAATTCATAGCCGTTCCCACATGATCCATCCCCCACCGACGCGGGGCTCAGGAGAAGCGTGAAGCGAATTCCAATCGGCGCCGTCGTATTCCCTGGCCACGGTTGCCCTACTGCTTCTCCCGAGCCCCGCGTCGGCTTGGTCAGTCGCGCAGCTCGGAGATCAGGGCGTCGAGGTCGAGGGCCGTGGTGCCCATTTCGACGCCCTCGCCGTCTGCCGGGCGCGGCCACTGCTCTCGCGGGCGGTCCCAGTAGAGCTCTACCCCGTTGCGATCGGGATCCGAGAGGTAGAGGGCCTCGCTGACGCCGTGGTCGGAAGCGCCCTCGAGCGGCCAGCCGGCCTCGCTCAGCCGCCGCAGCGCGTCGGCGAGGGAGCGGCGGGTCGGGTAGCGGATCGCCGTGTGGAAGAGGCCGGTGGTCCCCGGCGGAGGCGGCGAGCCGCCTTTCGAGTGCCAGGAGTTGAGCCCGATGTGGTGGTGGTAGCCGCCGGCCGAGACGAAGGCCGCGTCGGCGCCCCAGCGCTGCATCAGCTCGAAGCCGAGGACCCCGCAGTAGAAGTCGAGGGCGCGGTCGACGTCGGCGACCTTGAGGTGGACGTGGCCGATGTCGACCCCGGGGTCGATCGGCTCCGGCGTCCGCTCAGCCACCGAGCACCCCGTCCAGCGCCTCGTTGACGAGCTTGTCGGCGTCGGCGTTCTCGGCCCGGCGGACGTGGCGAATCGACCAGGAGTCGAAGTCGGCGAGGGCCTTCTTCACCTCGGCGTGCAGTTCCTTCATGCCGGCGTTTTTCACCTTGTAGCGGCCTTCGACCTGGCGTACGACCAGCTCCGAGTCCCCCACCAGCTCCAGCTCGGTGGCTCCGTGCGCCGCCGCCAGCTCGATCCCCCTCAGCAGCGCCCGGTACTCGGCGACGTTGTTGGTTGCCCTGCCGATCTTCTCGCCCAGCTTCTCGAGCACCGCGCCGTCGCCGTCGCGGACGACCACTCCGATCGCCGCCGGCCCGGGATTGCCGCGGGCCCCGCCGTCGACGTTGACGACCGCCCGGCTCATCGGCTCCGCGCCGGCTCCCCGGCCAGGCGCAGGCTGCCGTCCTCGCCGACCGCGGCGTTCCACTGCCTCGCAGGGGCGTCGATCTGGTCGATCTCACTGCCCTTGTCGAGCTCGAAGACCGGGCACAGCTCATCTGCGATGTCGACGCCCCACTGGTACCAGGAGAGCTCCCAGGCGATCGTCACCCGGACTTCGTCCGGTGCCCCGGCCGAGGCTCCGACCGAGGCCCGCGGCACTCCGAGCGTGCGGGCCAGCTTGGCGACCGTCCGCCCCGCCTCGCTCGAGTTGAAGCGCGCCACCGCCCGCTCGAACGGTGTCGGGGCGCTCTCGTCGGCGGGCAGCGCCGAGCGCGGCCGGCGCGAAGGAGCCGCGGGATCCTGGGCCGGCAGCGGGGTCGCGGTCCGCGGCGCCCCGGGACGGCGGCTGCGGCGACGCAGCATCCGACGCAGGCGCCCGTCGTGACCGGACTCGCGCCCAGGCTCGGGCTCGGGCTCCCCCGCCGGGCGCCAACCGAGCCGCTCGGCGCGGAAGATGCAGAGCTCGCAGACGGCACGCTCCTCGGTCCCGGCGACGAAGCCGTGCACCCGCTCTCCGGCGAGGATCGTGCGACTGCAGACGGCACAGGTGGCATCGGCGCTCATGCACCCGCCAAGGTACCAACGGGCAGGCGGTGCACCCTTGGGGTTCAGGCCTGCTGAAGGTGCGATTTCAGCCGCATCACGGCCTTGGTGTGCAGCTGGGAGACGCGCGACTCGGTGACGCCGAGGACCTCGCCGATCTCACGCAGGGTGAGGTTCTCGTAGTAGTAGAGGGCGACGACCAGCTGCTCCCGCTCGGGCAGCGAGCCGATCGCCTCGGTCAGCCGGTCCTTGACCTCGGTGGAGGCCAGCGCCTCCTGCGGGTCGGCGGCGCCGTCATCGGCGATCGTGTCCAGCAGCGAGACCTGGTCGCCGGAGGAGTCGGAGACGGTCCAGAGCTCGTCCAGCGCGTAGACGGAGGAGTTGGCGATCTCCAGCAGGGCGCCCTGCAGTTCCTCCTCGGTCATCTTCAGCTTCGAGGCGAGCTCGGCCTCGCTCGGCGCCCGCTGCAGTTCGTGCTCGAGCTTCGCCTGGGCGCCCTCTATTTCGCGGGCGCGCGAGCGGACCGAGCGCGGCACCCAGTCGAGCGAGCGCAGTTCGTCGATGATCGCCCCGCGGATGCGGGTCATCGCGAAGGTCTCGAACTTGATCCCCCGCTCCGGCTCGAAGCGCTCGATCGCGCCGATCAGGCCGACCAGGCCGTAGGAGATCAGGTCGGCGTCTTCGACGTGCGAGGGCAGCCCCGCGCCGAGCCGGCCGGCGACGAACTTGACCATCGGCGAGTAGGCGACGACCAGCCGCTCGCGTGCGCCGTCGTCCCCCTCCTCCTTGTAGCGCCGCCACAGATCGCGGAGCTCGACCTCTTTCACGCCCGTTTCCATCAGGCGATTCTACGGTCGTTTGCGGGCAATTGGTTCATGCGCGGGGGTGGCTTGCAGCGTAGGTGTCACGCAGACGGGCCGCGTCGACCCGGGTGTAGACCTGGGTGGTGGAGATCGAAGCGTGGCCCAGCAACTCCTGAATCGTACGCAGGTCGGCCCCGCCCTCGAGTAGATGGGTTGCAAAGGAATGCCTGAGCGCATGCGGGGAGACCCCCGCCGCGAGCGCCGCTTCGCGGGTCCAGAGGCCGAGACGACGGGTGATGTCGGAGTTCGAGAGGCGGCGGCCGCTCTTGGAGAGGAACAGCGCCGGCTCGCGCGGATCGGCGATCAGCGCCCGCCGTCCCTTGTCGAGGTAGCGGTGCAGGGCCCGCTGGGCCGGCTCGCCGACCGGCAGCAGCCGCTCCTTCTGCCCCTTGCCGAGGACCCGCAGCTGCTCGGTCTCGAAGTCGAGGGCGCCGAGGTCGAGGTTGACGATCTCCTCGCAGCGCAGCCCGCAGGAGTAGGCGAGCTCGAGCATCGCCCGGTCGCGCAGCTCCAGAGGCGTGCGGGCGGGGATCCGCTCCAGCAGGGTCCGCATCTGCTCGGTGCTGAGGACGGTCGGCAGCTTCTCCGCGCGCTTCGGGCTGGAGACCAGCTCGGCCGGATTGGAGCCCGCCTTGCCGGTGCGGACCAGGTAGCCGTAGAGGCCGCGGATCGCCGCCAGCTTGCGGGCGACCGTCGCCGGGGCCGCGCCGGCGACGGAGAGCCCGGCCCCGTAGCGCCGCACGTCGCGGTGACGGACGTCGCCGGGCGCAAGCCCCACCTCCCCCGCCCACTCGGCGAAGCCGCCGAGGTCGCCCGCGTAGGCACGCCGGGTGCGCTCCGCGGAGCCGCGGGCTCGAAGGTCGCGGTCATATGCGGCCAATGCCGCTTCCCAGTTCACGGAACTCTTGTTCGTCCCCTTACCCAAAGCTCCTGTGAGCGGCGGAGACTTTCAGCCGAGGAAGATCGGAGTGCCCAGTTCGACTTCGCTGTAGAGCTCTTCGACGTCGGGGATCGCCATCCGGACGCAGCCGTGCGAGGCGGCGGTGCCGAGAGAGGAGGTTTCTTCGGTGCCGTGGATTCCCGCGCCTTCGTAGATCGCCATCCAGCGCGCCTTGATCGGGTTCGACGGCCCCGGCGGGATCGTCTGTCCCGCCAGCGAGCCCGCCCAGTCGGATTCCGGCACGTTCCAGACCGGGTTTTCTTCCATGGCTTCGATCTGGTAGAGCCCTTCGGGCGTGTCGAACCCTTCCGCTCCGACCGCCACGGTGTAGGTCTTGGCCAGCTTCAGGTTCTTCCACAGCCGCAGGGTGAAGCTATTGCGGTCGAGGGTCAGGTAGGACGGGTACTCGGCCGCCACCTCCTGCTTGGTCACTTCCGGCGCGACCGAGTGCACCTGGGCGCGGATCGCGTGCGGGGCGTTGGCGTTGAGGACCGCCGCCTTGAGGTCTTTCTCCAGCAGGTTGTCGCGCAGCTTGCGACCCGGCTGCCCAGCGACGACCGTGAGTGAGGCTCCGCTCGGTTCGACGTCGGCGTTCTGCGGTTCCTGGTTGATGTCCTCGGCGACGCGGCGGACGAAGCGGTTGACCGCCGGCACCGAGTAGGCGACTCCGGGGGAGATGCTTTCGTCGACTTCGCCCCCGGAGACGTAGCGGACGAGGCGGCCGGGCAGGCCGCCCTCCTGGCTGTCCTCCACCGCTCGGGCGACGGCGGCGTCGAGGTCGGCGCGGATCTTCATCTGCTCGCCGGTCAGCTTCCAGGTCTCACCGTCGAAGCTGACCTCCAGCGAGCTGCGCAGCGGCGCCACCAGCTTGCGGTGGACAAGGGCGATGGCTTCGTCTTCGTCGAGACCGCTGACGTCGACGCCGCCGATCGTCACGCCCTCGGCGATCTTGTCCTTCTGGGAGCTGTCGTATGCCCAGGCTCCGCCGACTACGACGACCAGCAGCAGCACGGCCAGCAGCACCGCAATAGAAGTCTTCGTTCCCATCTAACTGGAGTAACCCTCAGTAACTCGTTTTGCCGGTCTTGGAAAGTCTAGGCATACGGGTGGTTCGCCTCAAAGCCTTCGCTTCCCTGCAATTTCGCATGTGCTCCGGAGTTATCGGCAGGTCCGGCGGATATCTTTCGCCCCATGCGCACCAAGGACGAAGTCCGCGAGGAGGTCTGGAAGGCGATGGAACGCGAGGGCGTCTCGCGCTTCCCTGGCGCCGAGGGGCGGATCCCGAATTTCGCCGGGGCCAAACTGGCGTCCGAGAAGCTGGCCGCCCACCGCCTCTGGAAGCGGGCGCGGGTGATCAAGGCCAACCCGGACTCGCCGCAGACCCACGCGCGGCGGATCGCCCTGGAAGAGGGGAAGACAGTGATCATGGCCGTGCCGCGCCTGCGCGATCCCCATCCCTTCCGCGTGCTCGATCCGAAAAAACTCTCGAAGGCGGCGGTCAAGGAGGCGGCGACGATCAAGGGCGCGCTCAAGCACGGCCGGGTCGTCGCCCTCGACGAGCTGCCGGAGGTCGACCTGATCCTCTGCGGCTCGGTCGCGGTCAACCTCAGCGGCGCCCGGGTCGGCAAGGGCGGCGGCTATCACGACCTCGAGTACGGGATCCTCGCCGACGCCGGCAAGATCGACGACCACACCACCGTCGCCACCACCGTCCACCCGATCCAGATCCTGCGCCAGCACCTGATGGTCACCGACCACGACCTGCCGGTCGACCTGATCGCCACGCCACGGGCGGTGATCGACGTCGAGCGCCAGTACGGGCGGCCGCGCGGCATCCTCTGGGATCACCTGCAGCCACCGCAGATCCGCGAGATCCCGGTGCTGGAACGGATGGGCTACGCCTAGAATCCCCCTGCCTCCCGCCGCGCGCAGATAGCATGCGCGTTCTCGTGAGCGACTATTCGAGTACCGAGCTTTACCCGGGGACCGACTACGGCAACCCCGATCCGACCCCGGAGTGGCTGCGGATCGACTGGCGGGAGCACCTGCACCGGGTGGACCTGCCGGGCGCCGAAGCCGTCAACTACGCCGAGATCGGCGAGGGCGAGCCGATCCTCTTCATCCACGGGATCGCCGGCTGCTGGCGCAACTTCCTCGAGAACCTCCCCTACTTCGGCCGCTCCCACCGGGCGATCGCGCTCGATCTGCCGGGCTTCGGCGACAGCCCGATGCCCAGCTGGGAGATCACGATGGCCAACTACGGACGCTTGATCCACGACTTCTGCGAGCGCCTCGGGATCGAGCACGTGGCGGCGCTGGTGGGCAACTCGATGGGCGGCTTCATCGCCACCGAGGCGGTGATCCAGCAACCGGAGCGCTTCGACCGACTGGTGCTGATCTCTGCCGCGGGGATCAGCTTCGCCGAGTGGCAGGGCCGCTCGATCGACGCCGGTGCCCGCATCTTCAAGGCGGCGATCCCGATGATGAGCGGCGAACGACGGTCCTACTGGACGCGACCGCGCGGCCGCAAGCTCGCCTTCGGCCGGATCTTCCGCAACCCCAACAAGCTGCGGCCGGAGCTGCTGGCCGAGCAGGTGCGCCCGGGGCTGCAGGCGCCGGCCTTCTCCGATGCCCTGGGCTCGATCTGGGGCTACGACACCCGCGAGCGCCTGCCGGAGATCGAGATCCCGACCCTGATCACCTGGGGCCTCAACGATCAGGTCGTCCCGGTCGAAGCCGCGCTCGGGTACCACCGCCTGATCCCCAGGTCCCGGCTGGAGATCTTCGAGCGCACCGGCCACCTGCCCCAGCTCGAGCGCCCCGCCCGCTGGAACCCCCTCGTCGAGGACTTCATCGAGTCCTCGCAGCCGCTGCAGGCCGCGCAGGACACCGCCGTCGGCTAGCCGGTAATCGCGCCTTCCGCGGCCGACGACACCGTCGCCGCGTACTTGCCCATCACGCCGCGGCCGAAGGGCGACTTCGGCGACTCGTGCGCGGCGACGCGCCTGGCGATCTCCTCGTCGGAGAGATCGACGCTGAGGCTGCGATCGTCGATGTCGACGGTGATCTCGTCGCCCTCGCGGACGGCGGCGATCGGGCCGCCTCTTGCCGCCTCGGGGGCGACGTGGCCGATCATCAGCCCGCGAGTGGCGCCGGAGAAGCGGCCGTCGGTGACCATCGCCACGCTCTCGCCCAGGCCCTCGCCGACGATCGCCGCGGTCACCTGCAGCATCTCCCGCATGCCGGGGCCGCCGACCGGACCCTCGTTGCGGATCACGACGACGTCGCCGGGTTCGATCTTCTGTTCCTTGACGGCGCGGAAGCACTCCTCTTCGGTCTCGAAGACGCGGGCGGGACCGGTCTGCTGGCGGCGCTCGGTGCCGGCGACCTTGACCACCGCACCTTCGGGGGCGAGGTTGCCACGCAGGATCGCCAGGCCGCCTTCGGGCTTCAGCGGGTCCTCGACCGGGCGCACCACTTCCTGACCCGGCGCCTCGGTCGCCGCGGCGGCCTCCTCGCCGATCGTCCTGCCGGTTACGGTGATCGCGTCGCCGTGCAGGATCCCGGCTTTGGCCAGGCGCTTGAGAATCACCGGCACGCCCCCGGCCGCGTAGAGGTCGGTGGCGACGAAGCGGCCGCCGGGCTTGAGGTCGGCGAAAAGCGGCGTCGCCCGCGAGATCCGCTCGAAGTCGTCCATCGTCAGCTCCACCCCCACCTCGTGGGCGAGGGCGATCATGTGCAGGACCGCGTTGGTCGAGCCGCCCGAGGCGCAGACGCAGGCGATCGCGTTCTCGAGCGAGTCGCGGGTGATCACCTTGCTCGGCCGGAGATCGTCGACGAGCACGTTGATCACCAGCTCGCCGATTTTCTCGGCGACGGTGCTCTTGTCGTCGTCTTCGGCCGGGACCATCGCCGAGCCGCCGGCGCTGATCCCCAGCGCCTCGAAGGCGCAGGCCATGGTGTTGGCGGTGAACTGGCCGCCGCAGGCCCCGGCGCCGGGGCTGGCGACGCCCTCCAGCTCGTTCAGTTCCTCGTCGCTCATGTTGCCGGCGTTGTGGGCGCCGATCGCCTCGAAGATGTCGAGGATGGTGACGTCGCGGCCGTGCCAGTGGCCGGGGGCGATCGAGCCGCCGTAGAGGAGAACGGATGGCACGTCGAGCCGGGCCAGCGCCATTGCGCAGCCGGGGATCGTCTTGTCACAGGCGCAGAGGGCGACGATCGCGTCGAACTGGTACCCGCGCGCCATCAGCTCGATCGAGTCGGCGATCACCTCGCGGCTGACCAGCGAGGCCTTCATCCCCTGGGTCCCCATCGTCACCCCGTCGGAGACGGCGACGGTGTTGAACTCCATCGGCGTGCCGCCGGCGGCACGGACGCCCGCCTTTACGTGCTCGGCCAGGCCGCGGAGGTGGAAGTTGCACGGCATCGCCTCGGTCCAGGTGTTGGCGATCCCGATCGTCGGCCGGCTGAGGGCATCGTCGTCGAATCCGACCCCCTTCATGTAGGCGCGCGAATGGGCGCGATCGGGGCCGTCGAAGACGGTCGCCGAGCGGGGACGGGGCAGCTTGGTCGTGGTGTGGCCGTTCGTGCTCATGCGCCCAAATCTACTGAGGCAACGGGCGAGGCGAATGCCTTTCTTCGACATCCCGGGCGGCACAAATGCTCAACCACGGCAGCTCAACCCCGGCAGAACACGTCGACGGGGCCGGGGCCGGCGCCGATCCCGCGGAGCCCACCGCCAACTGCGGCAGAGGCGAGCTCGCGCGCCCTGCGGGCGGCCTCGAGCGGCTCCTCGCCGCAAGCGAGGTAGGCCGCCAGCGCCGAAGAGTGGGTGCAGCCGGAGCCGTGGGCGGCGCCGTCGGGGTGTCGCTCGCCGGCGATCTCGACCACCCGCTCGCCGTCGCAGAAGAGGTCGATCAGCTCCTCGCTGTGGCCACCGGTGACGACCGCCGCCTTGGGACCGAGTGCGACCACCGCCCGCGCCAGCTCCTCCTGGCTCGCCCCCTTCCCCAGACCGGTCAGCACCCGCGCCTCGGGGATGTTCGGCGTCGCAACCGCGGTCAGCGGCAGCAGCCGCTCGACCAAGGCCGCCCGCGCCTCGTCGTCTAGCAGCACCGCTCCGCTCTCGGCGACCATCACCGGGTCGATCACCACCGGTGCGCCGCCGACGTGCCCCAGCGCCTCGACCACCGCAGCAACGGTCTCGGCCGTCCCCAGCATCCCAACCTTCACCGCGTCGACGCCGATGTCCTCGGCCACCGCCCGCACCTGGGCGACGATGATCCGCGGCGACACCGTCTCCACCGCCGTGACCCCGACCGTGTTCTGCGCCGTGATCGCGGTAACAGCAGTCATCCCGTGCACCCCGACCCGGGCAAACGCCTTCAGATCGGCCTGGATCCCGGCACCTCCACCGGAGTCGGAGCCGGCGATCGAAAGAACGGCGGGGATGCGATTGGAAGCCATGGCGCCGGAGCCTAGAGGGACGCCCCAACGGGGGACGGCAGCAACGTCCGCGAGTAGGTGCCGACACTCGAGCAGTCGAGATAGCCGAGCAGTTCGAGACGGGACAGGGCAGCGGCAGCACTAGGGCCGGAGAGGCCGGCGGCGGCCGCGACCCCGTCGCAGGTGCTCTCCCCCGCCTCGATCGCCGCGAGGACAGCTTCCAGGTCGGGGTCGAGGCTCGGGCCGCTGTGGTTGATCGGGCGGCGGCCGGGGCCGAGCATCGCGTCGAGGACGTCCTGAGCGTCGCGGATCAGGTGGGCGCCGGCGGCGAGGAGGCCGTTGGGACCAGCCGAGGCGCGGGAGGTAACCGGGCCGGGGACGGCACCGAGGTCGCGGCCAAGATCGGCGGCGAGGTCGGTGGTGATCAGGGAGCCCGATCGGGACGCCGCCTCGACAACCACCGTCATCCCCGCCAGCGCCGCCATGATCCGGTTGCGGGCCGGGAAGGTCCAGCGCCAGGGGGTCGCGCCCGGCGGCAGCTCCGAGACCACCAGGCCCTCCTCGCAGATCCGGCGCCAGAGCGAGCGATGGCTGCCGGGGTAGGCGGTGTCGGGCCCGCAGCCGAGGACGGCGATCGTGCGCCCGGCGTCGAGGGCGCCGCGGTGGGCGCAGCCGTCGATCCCGAACGCCAGACCGCTGATCACGACCATCCCCGCGGCGGCCAGTTCCCGCCCCAGCTCGCGGGCGATCTCGCGACCGTAGGAGGTCGCGCGCCGGGCGCCGACGATCGTCACCGCCTCGAACGGCTCGATCCCGTCGAGGAGGCGCGGACTGCCGCGCCCGATCAGCGCCCAGGGCGCGTCGGCGGCGTCGCGCAGCGAACCCGGATAGAGATCGCCGTGGCGGCAGCAGGCCCAGCAGCCGGCCCGGGTCAGCTCTTCGTTCAGGCGCGTCTCCGACAGGGCCGCGACCCGGGACAGCAGCTGACCGGCGACCTTCGGCGCCGCGACCTCGACCAGGTCCTCGCTCGGGAGCCGCAGCAGTTCCGGCGACCGCGAGCCGACCTCGCCGGTGGCGATCCGCTCCACGTAGGGCCCGAGCTCCGCCAACAGCCACGACCGGCGCAGGCACTCGAGGCAGGCGCGATGTTCAACCATTGTCCCGCCGCCGCATCTGCAGGGCCTGAGCCATCTGCTCCTCGCCGATCCCCTCGACGCCGGCCAGATCGGCAAGCGTCTGCGCCAGGCGCAGCGCCCGATCGTGGGCGCGACCGCTGAGCCGCTGCCGCGTGTAGAGGTCCGCCAGCAGGGTCGCCGCCCCATCGCCGAGCGGACAGGCGCGCACCTCCGCGGGCGTCATCTCGGCGTTGCAGCGTCCCGCGCCCAACCGCCACTCCTGGCGCTCGCGGGCCGCCTGGACCCGCTCCCGCACCGACGCCGAGGGCTCGCCAGGGGCACCGCCGATCTCCGCCGCGCTCGGCTGCCGCACCGCTGCCAGCAGGTCGATCCGGTCGGCCAGCGCCCCGCTCAGCTTGCCCTGGTAGCGCTGGACGTCATAGGGCGCACAGGTGCAGTCCGGATCGGCCTCCCCCCTGCCGCACGGACAGGGATTGGCGGCGGCGACCAGCATGAAGCGGCAGGGCAGGCTGCGCTGGCCGCCCGCCCGGACGATCGAGACCTCGCCGGCCTCCAGCGGCGCCCGCAGCGCCTCCAGTGCATCGCGGCGGAACTCGCAGAGCTCGTCGAGGAAGAGCACGCCGCGGTGCGCAATCGTCGCCTCCCCCGGTCGCGGCGGCGAGCCGCCGCCGATCAGGCCGGCAGCGCTGATCGTGTGGTGCGGCGCCCGAAACGGCCTGCCGCCGGACAAGCCGTCGAGGCGGCCGCAGGCGCTGGCGATCCGGGCCACCTCGAGCGCCTCGATCGGCGCCAGCGGCGGCAGGATCGAGGGCAGCCGGCTCGCCGCCAGCGACTTGCCGGCCCCGGGCGGGCCGATCATCAGCAGGCTGTGCCCACCCGCCGCCGCCACCTCGAGCGCATGCCGCAGGTGCGGCTGACCGCGCAGGTCGGCCAGGTCCGGAGCCCCCGGCGCGGGGTCGAGCCGCAGCGACAGGGGCTCGGGCCTTGGCGGGTCCCACTCCCCCGCCACCAGCGCCGACAGCTGCCCCAGGCCCTCGACCCCGACGACCGCGATCCCTTCCGCGAGCGCCGCCTCGGCCGCGTTCTCGGCCGGCAGCACGATCGCCTCCGCGCCGCTCTCGCGCGCCGCCTCGGCCATCGCCAGCGCCCCCTGCACCGGGCGGGTGGCGCCGTCGAGCGCCAGCTCCCCCGCCAGCGCCACCCGCGCCAGCGACTCCCAGTCGAGCTGACCGGAGGCGCTCAGCAAGCCTGCGGCGATCGCCAAATCCATCCCCGGCCCGGCCTTGCGCAGGCTGGCCGGCGCCAGGTTGACGACGATCCGGCGCAGCGGGAACTCGAAGCCGCAGTTGACCAGCGCCGCCCGCACCCGCTCCCGCGCCTCGCGGACCGCCGCATCCGGCAGCCCGACGATGGTGAAGTTCGGCAGGCCGCGATGGACGTCGACCTCGACCCGCACCGGCCGGGCGGAGATTCCATCGAGGGTGAAGGTTCGGGCCGCGGCGAGCACGGCAACCACGCTAGGCGGCATCGACTCACGTGTTGCGCGCACTTTGCAAAATGTCCGAGCCACCTTGGGGGCGAGTTCGTGACGTCCGGGCCTTGACCCGGCATGACCGTCGCCCGGCGCCGCACCGGCGCCATCGCCGAGGACTACGTCGCCCGCCGCCTCGCCGCGGCCGGCTGGGAGATCGTCGAGCGCAACGCCCGCACCCGCTACGGCGAGCTCGACATCGTCGCCCGCGACGGTCGGACCCTCGTCTTCGTCGAGGTCAAGGGGGCGCGCCAGGACACCCGGTACGGCCCCGAGCGCCCGATCCTCGCGATCGACCCCCGCAAGCAGCAGCGCGTCCGTCGCCTCGCCGCCGCCTGGATGTCGGAGCGCCGCGAGCAGCCGCCCTACGACGAGATCCGCTGCGACGCCGTCGGCGTCACCCTCGACCGCGACGACCGCGCGGTCGTCGTCGACTACGTAAAGGGCGCCTTCTGACCAGGCAGATCAAGGACGCGGGGGAGCACCGTGCGCTCTGCGCACAAGCGGGACCGAGGACCCAGATATGCGCCGGTCAGCCCAGCTCGAGCTGGGAGTAGGCGACGCTCTGGAACGAGCGTCGGTGCAGCGGCGAGATGCCGAGCTCCTCGATCGCCTGGCGGTGCTCGGGGGTCGAGTATCCGACGTGCTCCTCGAAGCCCCAGCCCGGGTGCTCGGTGGCGATCTCGCGCATGTAGCGGTCGCGGGTGACCTTGGCGATGACCGAGGCGGCGGCGATCGCGGCGCTCGTCCCGTCCCCCTGGATCACGTGCCGGTGCGCGACCGCGCAGGCCGGCAGCCGGAAGCCGTCGACGAGGCAGATCGCCTCCTCCCCGGGCGCCAGCCGCTCCAGGGCCTGCGAGAGGGCTTCGATGTTGGTCACGTGCAGGCCGCGGCGGTCGATGCCCGCCGCCGAGCGGACGACGACGCTGATCCGCTCGGCCGCCCGCAGCACGCAGGGGTACATCTCCAGCCGCCGCTCCTCGGTCATCTGCTTGGAATCGTGCAGGCCGCTGAGCGCGCGGCGGTCGGAGACCGAGAGCCGCTCGTAGTCGATCAGGACCGCGGCGGCGACCAGCGGCCCGGCCAGGCAACCGCGCCCGGCCTCGTCGGCGCCGGCGACGAAGCGGCTCTGCAGGCCCCGGTCGAAAGCGAACAGGCGCCGGCTGCGCGCCAGCCGCCGCCGGTGCGTCTTGCCCGGCTTAGAGACCGCCGACGCGGTTCGGGGGCCAGTAGGTGGCAAAGGCCTCACCGATGAGCCAGTCTCGGGGGACTGGTCCCCAGAAGCGGCTGTCGTCGCTTGCCCCACGGTTGTCGCCCATCATGAAGTAGTGGTCGGCCGGGATCTTGATCGTTCTCGGTTTGTTGCACGCTTCGCCGCCGCCGCAGGGATTGGCGAAGGGCTCGTCGGTCTGCTCGACCCCGTTGACGACGGGATGGCCGTTGCGGACCGAGAGGGTGTCGCCGGGGCCGGCGACGATCCGCTTGATGAAGTTCTGGTCCGAGCGCTCCGGGGTCGGCTCCGGGCACGGTTCCCCGACTTTCGGCACCCCGCCCGGGACTCCGCACTGCGGTCCTTCGCCGTCGGCGCCGCGCGGCGGGTGGAAGACGACCACGTCGCCGATCTTCGGGTCCTTGAAGTGGTACATGAAGCGGTTGACCAGGACCCGCTGGCCGACGTCGAGGGTCGGCTCCATCGATTCGGAAGGGATCTGGTATGGCTTGACGATCCAGGCCTGGATCGCCAGCGCCAGGCCAAGGGCCAGCGCAACGATGACGGCCAACTCGATGAGCCCGCCGCCTTTGGACTTCGGCTTCGGGAGTTTCGGGTTCAGGCCTTCGAGTCCTCGTCGGAGTCGCCGGCCTCAACCGGCGCCTCGTCCTCGGCATCCTCGGGCGCTGCACTGTCCTCGGTCTCCCCGGCCTCGGGCGCATCCGCGTCCGACTCCGCCACTGCCTCGGTCTCTGCCGCAGCCTCCGGCTCGCTCGCCTCGGCCTCAGGAGTCTCCTCGGCTGCCTCGACCGTCTCCTCGGTCTCGACCGGCACGACCTCCTCCTGGCTGACGCCGTCGGCGTCGACCGCGGTGGACTCGCCGTCAGCCGCTCCGGAAACCGCGACGACGTCGTCGTCGATGCCCCAGCGCCGCTCGGCGACGCGCGCGGCCTTGCCGATCCGGCCGCGCAGGTAGTAGAGCTTGGCCCGACGCACGTCCCCGCGCGCGGCCACCTCGAGCTTTTCGATCTTCGGCGAGTGCAGGGGGAACGTCCGCTCGACGCCGACACCGAAGGACTGCTTGCGGACGGTGAAGGTCTCGCGCACGCCGGATCCCTGGCGCTTGAGGACAACACCCTCGAAGACCTGGGTCCGTTTGCGGGTGCCCTCGATCACCTGGAAGTGGACGCGGACACGATCTCCAGGCGCAAAGTTGGGCAGCCCCTGCTTCAGCTGGGCGCGCTCGATGCTGTCGATTACAGAGCTCATAGGAAGGTTCTCAGCGAGAAAAAACCGCCGGGACCCAGGAGCGGGAACCGCGCGGTCGCGGAATGGTAGCTATTCCGCGTCCTTTTCGAACTGCTCGGCCCGCAGCCGGCTCTGCTCCAGCCGCCACTGGCGCACCTTTCCGTGGTCGCCCGAGAGCAGGATCTCGGGGACATCCCAGCCGCGGTAGCTCGGCGGGCGGGTGAAATGGGGGTACTCGGGCATGCCCTCGAGGGCGTGGCTGAAGGACTCCTCGACGGCGCTGTCCTCGTGGCCGAGGGCGCCGGGGAGCTTGCGGAGCAGCACGTCGGAGACGACCATCGCCGGCAGCTCTCCGCCGGCGAGGACGTAGCGGCCGATCGAGAGCTCGGCGTCGGCGAGGTGCTGGTGGACGCGGTCGTCGAAGCCCTCGTAGCGACCGCAGAGCAGGGCGACGTGGGGCTCGGCGATCAGCTCCTCGGCGATCTCGTCGCTCAGCAGCGGCCCGGTCGGCGAGAGGAGGACGATCCGCGGCCGCGGCCCCTCTCCGTAGGAAGCCTGCAGCGCCGCGTCGATCACGTCGACCCGCAGCACCATCCCGGCGCCGCCGCCGTAGGGAGAGTCGTCGACCTGGCCGGCGGTCAGCGGGGTCGAGTCGCGGTAGTTGACGAGGTTGAACTCGTTGCCTTCGCGCAGCGCGTTCTGGACCGAGCGCTGCGACTGGAACCAGTCGAAGGCCTCCGGGAAGAGGGTGAAGACGTCGAGCCGCAAGCGGAACCCGCGGCGTCAGTCGAGGATGTCGACGATCACGCGGCGGTCGAGCCGCACCGCGGCCGCCTTGGCGATCGTCCGGATGGCGTTGGCGATCCGCCCGCCTTTGCCGATCACCCGGCCGAGATCCCCCTCGGCGACGCTGATCTCGTAGACGAGGTCGCCTTCCTCTTCCAGCTCCTCGACCACGACCGCCTCCGGGTCCTCGACGAGGGCCTTGACGAGAAACTCGAGGAGCTCCGTCATCCGCGGATCCGGCTAGCTGCCGGTGGCCTTGATGCCCTTGGTCCGCAGCAGGGTCGCCACCGTCTCCGATGGCTGGGCGCCATGCTCGAGCCAGTGGCGGGCGCGCTCCTCGTCGATGTTGATCGTCGAGGGCTCGGTCTGCGGGTTGTACTGGCCGATCGTCTCGATCGTGCGCCCGTCGCGGGGCGAACGTTTGTCGGCGACGACGATTCGCCAGATCGGGTTCTTCTTCGAACCCACGCGTCTAAGTCTGATTCGGACTGCCATAGGGTCGGGCAGATTAGCGTCTGCGGGCCCTCGGGCGCGGTGCGCGCTGCCCACCACCCGCCAGCTTGGCCATCTGCTGCGGGGTCGGCGCCTGTCCGTTGGCCATCGATTTCATCAGCACTTTCATCTGGTCGAACTGCTTGACCAGCTGGTTGACGTTCTGCACCTTGGTGCCGGAGCCGTTGGCGATCCGTTTGCGACGGGAGCCGTTGATCAGCCCCGGGTTGGATCGCTCCCGCGGCGTCATCGAGAGGATGATCGCCTCCACCCGGTCGAGCTCGCCTTCGTCGATCGGGGCGTTCTTCAGCTGCTTCATCGCCCCCATCCCCGGCAGCATCCCGATGATCCCGCTCAGCGGGCCCATCTTGCGGACCTGCTTCATCTGCGTGAGGAAGTCGTCGAGCCCGAACTGGTCCCGCCGCATCTTCTCCTGCAGCTCCTCGGCTTCCTTCTCGTCGACCTGCTGCTCGGCTTTCTCGATCAGGCTGAGCACGTCGCCCATGCCGAGGATCCGCTGCGCCATGCGATCGGGGTGGAACTTGTCGAAGTCCTCGATCTTCTCCCCGGTCGAGGCGAAGAGGATCGGCTTGCCGGTCACGGCTTTGACCGAGAGGGCGGCGCCGCCGCGAGCGTCGCCGTCGAGCTTGGTCATCACCACGCCGTCGAACTCGGCGACCTCGGCGAAGGATTCGGCGACCCCGACCGCGTCCTGGCCGGTCATCGCGTCGACCACGAGGAGGACGTCGTGGGGTTTGGTCTGCTTGCGGATCCTGGCCAGCTCGGCCATCAGATCCTGGTCGACGTGGAGGCGGCCGGCGGTGTCGACGATCAGCACGTCGCGGCGCTCGGCGCGGGCTTCGTCGAGCGCCCAGGTGGCGATGTCGACGGGGTCCGCGTCGGTCCCACGCTCGTAGACGTGGGCGCCGGCGCGCTTGCCCATCGTCGTCAACTGCTCGACCGCGGCCGGGCGGTAGACGTCGCAGGCGGCGAGGGCCACGTCCTTGCCCTGCTTGCCGAAGAACTGGGCGAGCTTGGCGCAGGCGGTCGTCTTGCCGGAGCCCTGCAGGCCGGCCATCAGGATCACGGTCGGGCCGCTGGAGGCCATCGCCAGCTCCGAGCCGGTGCCGCCCATCAGGCCGGCGAGCTCCTCGTTGACGATCTTCACCACCTGCTGGCCGGGGTCGAGGCTCTCCAGCACGTCGGAGCCAAGGCAGCGCTCCTTCAGCGTCCTGGTGAAGCTTTTGACGACCTTGAAGTTGACGTCCGCCTCGAGCAGGGCGAGCCGGATCTCGCGCATCGCCGAGTCGACGTCGGACTCGCTCAGCTTGCCGCGCGAGCGGACCTCGGAGAGGGTCGACTGCAGACGTTCGGAGAGCTGGTCGAACATGCCCGAGCAGCTTAGAGATTCAACGCGGGGCTACTCGGCGAGCAGGGCCTTGGCGTAGTCGGCGGGGTCGAAGGGACGCAGGTCCTCGAGCGTCTCGCCAACGCCGATCAGCTTCACCGGGATGCCGAGGTCGGAGGCGATCGCCAGGGCGATGCCGCCCTTGGCGGTGCCGTCGAGCTTGGTCAGGACGACGCCGTCGACCGCGACGGATTCGGAGAAGATCTTCGCCTGGCGCAGCCCGTTCTGGCCGGTGGTGGCGTCGATCGAGATCAGCGTCTCGTGCGGGGCGTCGGGGATCTGCTTCTCGATCACCCGGCGGACCTTCGCCAGCTCCTCCATCAGGTTGGCCTGGGTGTGGAGGCGGCCGGCGGTGTCGACGATGACGACGTCGGCGCCGCGAGCGCGGGCGGCGTTGATCGCGTCGTAGGCGACGGCGCCGGGGTCGGAGCCCTCTTCACCGCGGACCAGCTCGGCGCCGGCCCGCTCGGCCCAGGTTTCGAGCTGCTCGGCGGCGGCGGCGCGGTAGGTGTCGGCAGCGGCCATCACCACGCTGAGACCCATTTCCCGGCTCAGGTACCAGGCGATCTTGCCGATCGTCGTCGTCTTGCCGGTGCCGTTGACGCCGACCATCATCAGGATCGCCGGCTCGGCCGAGAGGTCGATCGGGGCGCGGGCGGTGGAGGCGACCTCGGCGAGCATCTCGATCAGCCTGTCGCGCACGGCGACCCCGTCGGCGGGCACCGCCCCGGACTCGACCTCGTGCTCGAGCTTCTCGACCACCGCCGCGGTGGTCGGCGCCCCGACGTCGGCCAGGATCAGCGCCTCCTCCAGCAGCTCCCAGGTCTCGTCGTCGATCCGGTCGAAGAGAGAGGCCGAGATCTCCTCGGTCAGCGCCTGCCGGCTTTTCGAGAGGCTCTCGCGCAGCCGCTTGAAGACCCCACGGCGCGCCTCGGGAGCTTCCTCCTCAGCAGTCGCCACCGCAGCCCCGCTGCGGGTCCCGAGGTCGATGATCTCCTGCCAAGACGTAGCCATGGCGAGGAACCGTAACGGAGGGGTGGGTGCCCCTCACCAGACACTCAACATCGAGCCATTGGCGAGATGTGTCTGGGGAGGGGCACCCACCCCTCCCTAGGCGACCGCGGACAGTCCCGGCGCTTCGTCTTCGCTGTCCTCGGCCACTTCGCGCGGCAGCTTCCGGGAGACCACCTTGGTGACGCCATCCCCGCCCATGCTGACCCCGTAGAGGACGTCGGCGGCGTCCATGGTCCGTTTCTGGTGGGTGACGATGACGAACTGGGCCCGGTCGGAGAAGCGGCGGATCAGCTGCAGGAAGCGGTCGATGTTGGCGTCGTCGAGGGCGGCCTCGACCTCGTCCAGGATGTAGAAGGGGCAGGGGCGGGCGAGGAAGACCGCGAAGACGAAGGCCAGCGCGACCAGCGACTTCTCGCCACCCGAGAGCAGCTGCAGCTTCCGCGTCGACTTGCCGGCTGGGGTGACCTCGATCTCGACCCCCAGCTCCTCGCGCTCTTCTTCCTCCTCCTCGGGCTCCGGCTCGGCGTCGCTCGGCGCCTCCTGCTCCCCGGCCGGCCGCTCCGCATCGCGCACCGGTCGCAGGCTGACCCGGCGCAGGCGCCCGCGGCCACCGGGGAAGAGGTGCTCGACCATCTCCTCGAAGTTCTTCGCGGTCGCGTCGAAGGTCTGCTCGAAGGCGCGCTCGATCTCGGAGTCGATGTCGCGGATCAGCGACTCCAGCTCCCGCATCGAGCGCTCGATGTCCTCGCGCTGTGCCTGCAGCGCCTCGACGTGCTCGCGGGCCTCGTCGTATTCCTGCTCGGCCAGCGGATTGACCGGGCCGATCTGGGCGCGCCGGCGCTCCAGCCGCTCCAGCCGGCGGTCGATATCCGCCCGCGCCTCGTCGCCCAGCGCCTCCTCGGCGGGCGGGATCTCCTCGCCGAGACGCTCGGCGATCGAGGCCAGCTCGCGCTCGGCCTCGGCCCGGCGGTCGCCGAGATGGGCGGCCTCGACCTCGGCCCGGGTCAGCTCGTCGGAGGTCTCCTTCATCTGCGCCTGCAGCTCGAACTCCTGCTGGGAGCAGGCGCGCAGCTCTTCGGCGATCGCGTCGCCGTCGTCCTCGCCGCCGACCACCTTGCGCTCGATCGCGTCGACCCGGCCGCGGATCGCCGACCCGGCGGCCTCGGCCGCGGCGAGCGCGGAGCGGACGTCGTCGAGCAGACCCTCGCCGGCGGCGACGCGGGCGCGCAGCGCCTCGCGGTGGCGCTCGCCGAGCAGGCCCTCGGCCCGGCGCGCGTGACGGGAGGCGCGCTCGGCACCAGAGCGGACGTCGCCCAGCGCCGCCTCGCGCGCCGCCTCGGCGGCATCGTCGGAGCCGGCGACCTCGAGCCCCTCGGCGGCGGTGCGCAGGCCGGCGCCGATCTCGCCCAGCTCCTCCTCCAGCTTCCTTGCCCGCTCGCCAGGTGCGGCGCCGGGGCCGACGTCGAGCGTCAGCGGCCCCAGTTCGGCGCGCAGCCGCTCCAGGCCCGCCTCCAGCTCGGCCTCGCGACTGGAAAGGCTGTTGACCCGGACCGCCACCTTCTCCTGCTCGCCGCGCAGCTTGGTCAGCAGACCCCAGGCCTGGGTCCGCTCGCGGTCGCGGGCGGCGAATCGCTCCTCCGCCGCGGCCCGCCGCCTGGCGACCTCGGAGTGGCGCTCCTCCAGCTCCTGACGCACACCGCGCGCCTTCGCCGCCGCCTTTTCGGCGTCCGCGGCGCGGTCGGCTCCAAACCGCAGCTCCTCGGAGACGAGCTGCGCCCGCAGGCCCAGCTCCTCCTGCTCGATCCGGGCCCCCAGCTCGGCCGCCTGCGCCTGGCGCTTCAGCGGCCGCAGCCGCGCCCGGGCCTCGCGCTCGACGTCGAGCGCCCGGTCGAGGTTGTCGCGCGCCGAGCGCAGCTTCAGCTCGGCCCGGCGCCGCCGTTTGCGGTGCTTGCCGAGGCCGGCCGCCTCCTCGACCAGCAGCCGCCGCTCGCGCGGCTTGGAGTGGACGATCGTCTCGACCCGCCCCTGGCTGATAACCGAGTGCATCTCGCGCCCGAGGTTGGTGTCGGAGAGGACGTCGGTGACGTCGGCGAGGCGACAGCGGGCGCCGTTCAGCCGGTAGCCGCTGTCGCCGGCCCGGTCGAGGCGCCGCTCGACCGCGATCTCGGTGAACTCGGTGGCGGCGCGGCCGTCGGAGTTGTCGATCGTGACCTCGACCTCGGCGGCGCGGCGCTGGCTGATCCCTTTGCCGCCGGCCGAGATCACGTCCTGCATCGAGGCGCCGCGGATCGCCCCCGGGCTCTGCTCGCCGAGCGCCCAGAGGACGGCGTCGGTGATGTTGCTCTTGCCGGAGCCGTTGGGGCCGACGATGACGCTGACGCCGGGGGAGAACTCCAGCGTCGTCCGCTCGGGGAAGGACTTGAAGCCCTTCATCGAGATCGACCTCAGATACACGCGCGCGCTCCTCGCATCCCCTCAAGGCTCCCGGTCACTCCGGACGCGAACGCTGTTCGATTAACCCCCAAGATGCGCCAAAGCCTCCTCGGCGGCGATCTGCTCGGCCGCCTTCTTGCTCCGCCCTTTCCCCGTCCCGACCCGCTCGGAATCGACGATCGCGGCCACCTCGAAGGTTCGCCGGTGCGGGGGGCCCGTCGCCGCGATCACCTCGTAGGTTACGCGCGCCCCGCGCTGGGCCAAAAGCTCCTGCAAAGCGGACTTGAAGTCGATCCGGGTCTCGGCCGCCAGCTCGATCCGCGGCGCGAACGCAGCCGCCACCGCCGCCGCGGTGCGCTCGAAGCCGAAGGCGACGTAGCTGGCCCCGATCAGCGCCTCGGTCGCCTCGGGCAGCGGGCGGCCGCCGTCGAGCAGGATCTCGGCCGGGATCGCCGCGACCATCTCCTCCGGCTCATTTCCGCGCAGCATCTCCGGCACCCCGAGCTGGGTTCCGACCTCGGCGCAGGAGACGCCGCTGACCGCCTGGTTGTGGACCTTGGTCAGACCGCCGGCGGCGAGCTTCGGATAACTCTCGTAGACGCGGGTGGCGACGGCGAGGCCGAGCACGCTGTCGCCGAGGAAGGCGAGCCGCTCGAAGGAGTCGACCCGGCTCTCGGTCCAGGAGGAGTGGGTCAGCGCCTGTCGCCGCAGGTCAGCGGGCAGCTCGTCGATCAGCGCTTTCAGCGCGGCGATCGGCGGGTCCGGCTCCGGCGCCAATCGCTCAGGCCGGCGCGTGCTCGAGCACGAAACCGACCGCGTCGCCGACCGTCTTGATGTGGGTGGCCTGCTCCTCGCTGACGGTCACGCCGTAGCGGTCCTCGAGCTCCATAACCAGCTCGTAGAGATCGAGCGAGTCCGCGTCGAGGTCCTCCTTGAAGCGGGTCCCCTCGCCGATCTTCTCGACGCCGACTTCGAGCTCCTCGGCGAGGTGCTCGCGGACCAGGGTGAGGACTTCGTCGCGGGTCATCAGGGTGACTTGTTTATCACGGCGGTTACCCGGCGATCAGGCGTCGCCGCCTGCGGCGAGCGCGCCCCGCCCCGCCCCGCCCTCGGCCAGCAGGGCGGCGGTGCGGCCGACCGCGTCGACCTCGGCGCAGCGGGCGGCGAGCCTGACGGCGTTGGCGATCCCCTCGGCGCCGGAGCTGCCGTGGCCGACGACGGCGATCCCGCGCAGGCCGAGCAGGATCGCCCCGCCGGTGGTGTCGGGGTGCAGCTCGCGGCGCAGGCCGTTGAGCGCCGGCTTCAGCAGCAGGCCGCCGGCGGCGGCCATCGGGTTGGAGCGGGCGGCGTCGCCGACCGCGGCGGCGACGGTCTTGGCGGTGCCCTCCAGGAGCTTCAGGGAGACGTTGCCGGTGAAGCCGTCGGTGACGACCACGTCCGTCTTCGCGGCCGGCAGATCCCTTCCCTCGACGTTGCCGGCGAAGTTGATCCCCGGCGCTTCGCTGAGCAGGCGGTGCGCCTCGACCACCTCCTCGCGCCCCTTGCCCGACTCCTCGCCGACGGTCAGCAGGCCGACCGACGGGTCCTTGACCTCGAGCACGGCAGCGCTGAAGGCGGCGCCGAGGAAGGCGAACTGGACCAGGTGCTGGGCGCGGACCTCGACGTTGGCGCCGACGTCGAGGAAGAGGACGGGTTTGCCCGGAACCGGCAGCTGGACCGCGAGCGCCGGTCGCTGCACGCCCTTGAGCCGGTGCAGGCCGAAGGTCGCGGCGGCCATCGTCGCCCCGGTCGAGCCGCAGCTGACCAGAGCCGCGGAGCCGGCCTCGGCGACGTCACGGGCGGCGCGCACGACCGAGGCCTCCTTCTTGGCCCGCACCGCCGACACCGGGTCCTCCTCGTTGGCGATCTGGTCGGCGGTCTGGACGACCTCGATCCCGTCGGCGGCGTCGAGGCCGAGCGCCCGCTGCGGGCCGAAGACCCGCACTCCGATCCCGTCGGCGGCGGCCAGACGGGCGCCCTCGGCGAGGACGTCGAAGCCCTGCTCGGCCCCGTAGCCGTCGAGTGCGACCGTTACCGCGCGCCGGCGCGCCACCGCTAGGCGGAGTCGGCGCTGTCTACGATCGGATCTTTGATCCGGTGCGAGACGACCTCACGGCCGGCGTAGGTGCCGCAGGTCGGGCAGACGCGATGGGGCAACCGCGGGCTGTGGCAGCGCGGGCAGCTGTTGATGGTCGCCTTGCCAGCCTTGTGCTGGGCGCGGCGCTTGTCGCGACGAGCGCTGGAAGTTCGCTTCTTGGGGACGGCCATGAGTTGCGGAATCCTAGCGGGTTAGTAGACGGCCGAGACCACGGCCAGGTCGTCAGCCTCCCAGGCGACCTCTCCCCCGGCCCACTCGGCAAGGTCTAAAGCCGTCTCCGGGAAGTCGTAGCCGGGGTCGACCGGGGCGATCTGGACGTCGGCCTTGACGATGTCGCCGATCACGAAGGAGCGGGCCTGCTGACGCACCTGGCGGAAGAGGTTCTTCTTCAGGTCGCTGGTCAGGTGGTGGATCGAGAGGACGCCGATCACCAGGTCCCAGGGGCCCTCCGGCAGCGGATCCTCGATCCGGGCGAGCTGCACGTCGTCGTAGTTCTCGCGCGCCTGGAAGACCATGTCGGCGCTGGAGTCGAGCCCGATCACCCAGCAGTCCGGGTAGGCCTCGATCAGCCGCCGGGTCGTCTCTCCGGTGCCCATTCCCAGCTCCAGGACGCGCTCGGGCGCGAACGGGATCGCGGCGATCGCCTGCTCCTGCAGCTCGTCGTAGCGCGGGATCTCGGAGCGGATCAGCTCCGAATAGGTGTCTGGTTTCCAGTGGAATCGGCCCATCTCGTAACCTCGTCGGGAGCATGTCACAAGCGCCCCAGACGATCATCGACCTCTCCCGCCTGACGCTGGCCCACGGCGAGGGCAGGCGCCTGGATGTGCCGGTGGCGCTGGAGACCTTCGAGCTGGCCGGCCAGACCTACAAGCCCGACCCCTGGGCGCCGACCGTTCGGCTCGAGGTCTCTCGCCCCAGCAACGGCTTCGCCTTTCGCATCAATTGCCTCGTCCACCTGGAAGGGCCGTGCATGCGCTGCCTGGGGCCGGCGGCCCTCGACCTCGAGGTGGAGGCACGCGAGATCGACCAGGCCCGGACCGACGACCCGGAACTGCGCAGCCCCTACGTCTCCGACGACGAGCTCGACATCGGCCGCTGGGCCCACGACGCGACGATCCTCGCCCTCCCGACCCGCATCCTCTGCCGCCCCGACTGCGCCGGCCTCTGTCCCGTCTGCGGGGAGTCCCTCAACGACAACCCGCACGAGCACGAGGCGCCAGTCGACGACCGCTGGTCAGCCCTAAAAGACCTGAAGCTCGAGTAGCGCCGCGAGGCGCGAGAGGGACACAGGGCCCTTCCGCGCCTCGCGGCGTTTAGAGCGCTCTACCTACACCGAAGGAGCCAGGCTCGTCGCCTTCGGGTTGGCGGACGTGCCGATGTTCTGCCCGTTGACGGTCCAGCAATTGGAGCCGCCGGATGCCGTTACCTTGCAGGCGCTGAGGACTCCACCGCCCCCCGTGAAGGAGACCGTCGCGCTTCCCTCGCGGAACGGGGAAGCGCTCGGAGTCGTCCCAGCCGCGATGCCCCATCCGTGGTCGGCACAGTTGGCAGGACCGCTGGTCGTCATCTCGCAGGTGCCAAGGCTGCCGGACGCTCTTCTGAACGCCGCGATCGCGGTCCCACCGGCCAGTATCGAGCTGGCGGGGCTGGCCCCGGCCGCCATCGGCGCGCTCGACGCGGAACAGCTCGACCCTCCGAACCAGGTCACCCGGCACTGACTGAACTGGCCGCCACCGCCGTTGAAGCCGACCGCGACACTGCCGTCGCTGAGCGGCGACACCGTTGGGCTGGTCCCGGCCGCAAGCACCCAACCCTGGTTGGCGCAGTTGGCAGGACCGGTCGGGGTCAGCTGACACGTCTGCAGGGCGCCGGACGAGGTGCGAAACGCGGCGACCGCAGTGCCCGCCGCCGCGCCGGAGCTGAGCTGCGCAGCGCTAGCGCTGGTTCCAGCGTCCATCGAGATGCCCATGCTCGCGCAGTTGGAGCCGCCGAACCAGGTCACACGGCACTGGGTCGCCTGCCCGCTAGCACCACGGAAGACGACGACCGCGCTGCCGTCATTGAGCGGAACGATGGTCGGACTGGAGCCGCCAGCGACCACCCAACCGTGGTTGGCGCAGTTCGCCGGGCCGGTCGTGGTGAGCTGGCAGGTGCTCAGAGCGCCCGTGGGCGAACTGAAAGCGGCGACCGCCGTGCCCGACGCCGCGCCGCCGGTCAAGGTCGCGACCGCGGGCGAGGCCCCTGCCGCGATTGGCGCGACGGAGCTCCAGCAGTTGGCACCCCATTCGTTGTTGACTCGACACTGACCTAGAACCCCACCGCTGCCGTTGTACGCGATCGCGGCGCTGGTCCCTCCACCAAGGGTCGCCACCGCCGCACTGGTGCCGGGGGTGTTCGGCCAAAGCGACACACAGGATTTTTCCGTGCCGTATTTCGTGCTTCGACAGGCCTGCAAGGCCTGATCGCTGGCACGAGGCGCCACGCTCAACGACCAGAACTCGCCTGGCCGAGGCTTGACGTAAAGCAATCCATTGCGATCGCCGAGCTTGTAGTAGGGAGAGGTCAGTTTCTGCGACATCAGCTGCATCCCGTCGACAAACGGCTGGTCATAATGCTGGAGGCCCATCGCGTGGCCGAACTCGTGCGCGATCACGTTCTGCTGCTGTTCGGCGGTGAGACCGAAGACTTCGGCAGGTCTCCTAATCCAAATCTTGCTCGCCTGGATGACCGTCTTTGCTTCCGTGGGTCGTTCGTCTTTGATTTTCAGATAGGAACAGGCCATATCGTTGAAGAAGCATTGGTTGGTGGTCGGATCGATCGTGACCACGACCTCGCCGCGAACGGGTTCACGTTCGAAGATGGTCCCAGGGGCGACCGTAAGCTGAACGCCGTTCACCGCTTGGACTTCGGCGGCAGCAGCCTGCAGCAGCGGCCGCAGGGCCTCGATGTTCTGGCCGTTGGCAACCAGTCGAATCGTGTAGTTGTCCCGCTCGATGTAGGACGGATCCCAGGTCGCGAAACCTCCTTCTGCAGCACCGGCGGCCGGGGCGGCAATTGCGAAGGCGGCAAGAGCGGCGGCGATAAAGCCGCCGAATCGGTTGAAACGGGGAATTCTGAGCAAAATAGCCTCCCTTGAGATGACGATTTGATGTCGCCCCGACATGCCGAGACGAGGAACCGACGACCTGGAGAGCTCGTTCCCCGCGAGCCGCTCCACGGACCGTGGTGATTTAAAAACATATCCCCTCTTCAATAGGAAGGTCAACTCCGCCGCAGAAATCAAGCGGCGGTGGACCCGCCCTCCCAGCAGGGCATGGCATGCGGTCGACGCTCAGGGCAACGTCAACGGGACCACAGATGTCAGAGCGAGTCCGGGCCGTGCCCGTCCTCCGCTGGACCCTAGGGCTGCTGGTCCAGCTCGGGCTGCGGCTGATCCTCCTCGCGGCCGGCGAGCCGGTCGCGGCCGCGCTGGACGGCGGCGAGGAACTTCTGCAGGTTCACTTCGAGGGTGTTGAGGATCTCGTCGGCGTAGTCCTCGGCGCCGAGGCGGATTTCGCGCTCGCGGGTGCGGGCGTCCTCGACGATCTCGTCGGCGGCGCGCTCGGCCTGCTTGGTGACCTCCTCGTCGGAGATCA
>Ga0157380_10000050_pt1 | contig 69668 bp, 49 predicted proteins | sample S35metaG_FD_119757 | JGI IMG/M metagenome (GOLD analysis project Ga0157380, IMG submission 119757) | Switchgrass rhizosphere microbial communities from Kellogg Biological Station, Michigan, USA - S3-5 metaG | ecosystem: Host-associated > Plants > Roots > Rhizosphere > Soil | place: USA...
CGCGCGCAGTTTGCCGTCGTGCTCTGCTGCGCGTTGGCGCTCAAGCTGTATTACTCAGCGGCGAGCGCCAACCAGTTGCGCTGGATTCTGGCGCCGACGACGGCGCTGGTTGAATTAGTCAGCGGCAGATCATTTGCGTTTGAATCCAACGCGGGCTACCTGAGCGACGACCGCAGTTTCCTGATCGCCGCGTCGTGTGCCGGAGTCAATTTTCTGATCACGGCATTTCTGATGCTCGCGCTAAGAAAACTGTGGACAGATCGATCGCGAGAACAAACCGCTGACAACGCTACTCGGCGCGACAGCGCTACTTCCCGCGGCGACGTCAGATCGAGTTTGGCAACGACGTCTTTGCGGAACCGATTGAATGCTCGCGCATGGACCTTCATCCCGCTGGCGTTGCTGGTTGCCTACCTGGCGACGCTCGTTGCTAACACCGCTCGCATTTCGATTGCGCTGTGGTTGCGCCGCGCGGCGCTCGGGACCGGCTGGTTGAGCGCGGGTCAACTGCACCGTCTGGAAGGAATCCTTGTTTACTTCGGATTTCTGCTGTTGCTGTATTTGGTCAGCGAAAAACTAAGTTCGCGTTCGCGAGCTTCCGCAGTGACTTTGGAAGGCGCGGTGAGTTTGGAAAGTGCTTCTAATCTCCCACCCCACGCGAGCGGCGCGCGCCGAAGCCCCGGATGGTTGCGCCGCTCGCTCTTTCCGCTGATGATTTATTACGCAACCGCGCTCGGTATTCCGCTCGCAAACAGCGTCTACCACGGCAAAATTGCCGCAGCGGATTTTTGGGAGCATTCACTTTTCGTTTTGCTCGCTCCCCTTTTTCTGCTCCTCACAGTCACACCTGTCCGCTTGCAACGCTCAAATCAAAATTGAGCAAGGTGCCTGTTCTCGCTGACAACCGCGCGTAATCAAATCTCGAAGCCGCGCAGGATCGCGAGCCTACGGGCCTTCAGGATCACGTCGCCATCAATCAACCCGCCTCCGCTGGTCCACTCTTCGATTTCCTCGGTAGGCCGGCCGAGTGCGAGAGCAAGCTTTTCGTCGTTCGCTTCAAAGACATGGTCACGAACGTGCCTCAATATCTGTGCAGCCTCTGATTGATCTGTGCCTTTATCGTCGATCACATGCTCGCCTTCGTTGCCCACCGACGCGTCTGCGTTTTCAAACCTGGCCATTGAGGCGGCCGGCGTGGTTTGCAACGAGCCTTTTTGTCCTGCGTTAGCAGAAGCAGATCGACCGTTTCCGGAAATGCGTTTGTTGTTAGCTCCACTGTCCGCATTCGCACTCTTATTTCGTTTGTACTGAGATTCGAGTGCATATAACAACCCGCCCGCGGCGCCGAGCAGGCTTAACAATGCTATTTTCGTCTTCATAACTGTCTCCGTTTTATTTGTGATCAATCTAGACGATCTGGAACAACATTCGTCCAACTCACATGCCGTCACGGCACAATATCGATACCGGCACGCCCAGCAAGTGAGGTGCCGTTCGAACCAGACCTCGTCCAGATACTTCCGAGCGCGAGCAATTTCCTAATTACTGCTGGTAAAAACGAGGGCACTTCGCTTGCCGACTTCGTTTGCCGTTAGCCGAGAGACTTGGAGTGCGTCTCAACATAGTTAGGAATTAGTTCCCTCGTGCAGGCTTCTGTGTATAAGAGCGATACGCCCGAAGCCGAGTCTGCGGTCAAAGCTTGCTGTCGATTGGTTTGGCCGGTTAGACGTTCAGGTAAACAACGCGGGCAATTTCTATGCAGGTTTTTTCGAGGAAGTCTCCGCTGAGGATTTCCGAGCACCGCAATGGAAACGAGCGCTGTGAGTCCGTCAAATCGCCAGTCCAACGTCGCCTTCGAGCACCGAGGTCTTCAGCTGCGGGCGCTCTCCGCTCTTCCACAGTGCAGCAGTGTGTAATACCCGATACCTGATGGGCCCCCCGTCCGATCTTTCGCTGCGCGCAATGGGGCGCGGGATGCAGACGAACTCGGTGCGCATCTCATCGACCGACAATTGGACCTTCGCATAACCGTGTCCTCCAAGATCTACGAACTCGAGGTGCGGAGCCAGATCCGGGTTGGACAGCGACCGTGCGCGCTTGAGGTCGAAGCTCTTTGCATATTCGAGGCATGAACGGACGCCGTGCCGCAGCAGCATGTTGTAGGTCCACTCGGGCTTGCTGCCATTCGGCCGGTCAGCGAGGAACAAGGCGCGGAGCGGATGATCTTTGCGTAAGCCATGCTCAAGTGCCTCCATCGTCCCGGAGCTTGCCAGAGACGCGCCGACGAAGCTTAGTCCAACGGGCTCGAATTTCCGCGGCGGCAGTTCCGCGGCGGCATAACCGGCCCAAAAACTGTGGCGATCTCCAGAGACGATCGCAAAGCCGGTGATCTTCGCGTCCCGCACGAGGTCGTAGATCTCCTTGCGTTCGGCATAGGCCGCGCCGTAATCGTCGGTGCGGGCTATCCCGTAAGTGTCCGCCGGCCACACATTTTTGGACATCCCTGGGGGCAGGTTTTGCAGGTCCGCGCGGTGGTCAAGTGCGCCGAGCGAATTGCCCCAGATCTTCCACGTCGCTTTCGACTTGCGCAGTTGGTCCTTGAACCACGCCTTCTGCTCGACGCCGAGAATGGTTCGCGGCGGCTTGTCCTTTCGTGGATTCGGAATGCGCGCATCGCGGAAGCGAAGTTCGGCCGGCGGCTTACCATCATCGAAGGCGCGGCCCATGTCGAGCGCGATCATCGCTTCTTCAGAGAAGTAACCCCGGAATGACGGATCGTAAATCTTTCCTATCTCTTCACCGTCGGACGGGTCGTCGCCGCAGAAGCTGTGCTGGTCGGTCATGAGGAGATCGAGGTGCTTGCCGTAGCGGAGCGCCCGATAAGCGATCAGGCTGCGGATCGCGGTCAGATTGTTCGGCTCGATGCCGAGCCCGTTCCCGTCCCACTTGTCGATCTTGACGTTCTTGACCGCAACCGCCCCGAATTCGGCAAGCGAGCCGCTCGGTGGCGACACGCGAGCCGGGATGTATTCGAACCAGGCCTGGTTCGCGGCGACCTTGACGGTCTGTCCGGGCTGCGGCGGGCCGCCGGCCTGCTGGATGCTTTGCCGCCCCTGCCACGAGAATTCGTGATTGTCCCACATGCAGACGAAGGGCCAGCGGGCGCGGGCATCCTGAAGGTCGGGATCAGCGAGATAGCCTTTGTAGACGACGCGGTAGCCTTCGACGGTTAGCGGAAAATGGAAATTGCTGATCTTGCCCCCGTCGGGAATGCGTCCGACGTCGTAGATGGTGCGGTCGTACCGGGTCTTCACCTCGTCGGGATACTCGACCACCTCGTAGATGAAATCACCAAGGTGCAGAACGAAGCCAAGCTGATCGTCCGGCCGCGCGCGTTCATCTTCGAAGATCATCCGGCGATAGGCGTTGAGCTTGCCCTCGTTCACATCCTGACAGCTGACGAATGCGAAGTTCACTGTGCGCGGATCGTTTGGCAACGGCGCGGTGATCGTGCGGCCGACCCGGCTACCGTTGCCGTCGGTGTCGGTGAACCGATACCAGTAAGTGCGCGCCGGCTTCAGTCCGCCAATCAGAACGCGCGCGGTCCAGTCCGCGGCGCTCGAGACCGGTGTCCGCGCGTGCGCAATGACGCGGCGGAATGCCTCATCCTCGGCGACCTCGACGGTCAGGAGCTGGCGTGTGTCTTTGGCACCTTGGGCAAAAGGACGCCTCGTCCAGAGGATGACGCTGTGCGGATCGGGATCGCCCGAGGCGACCCCTTGGGGATAGAGATCACGCCGCTCACGCCAGTGGACACGCGAACCTCGAGCCGGTCCGACCCATGCGAGCGAAGCACCGATTGCTGCTGCAGCTTTTAGAAAGGATCGGCGGCTAATCTTCATCGTCTCAATCAGTTCGGGCTGCAGTTGGCGTCAACGCAGGACTCAAACGCGAATGCCGCTAATACGTAGTGCTCTTCCCGTAGGTTGCAGTGCGTGAAACGCTCCGATCAAATGCGACGATCCGGGTGGACGTCGTCGCCGGCTGAGAATATTTGACCGAGTCTCTTATAACCCGAAAATGCCGGCGAGACGCCCGCGATTCCAGTTTCACGTGACCACAACGTGACAATGAAAAACCAGTTGTCGATCAGATTGCTGTAAGTGGTTGATAGGTTTGGTAGCGGGGGGCGGGATCGAACCGCCGACCTTGGGGTTATGAATCCCAGGGAAGTCCTCGCACCAAGTTTCTATTCAGCATAACACCAATAAAACAATGGGTCGCGGTCGGAAAAGATGCGTTTATGTGCCTTATGCGATAAGGGTTTCTCGATGAATCTCGGCAAAATCTCGGCAAAATCCGTGAAGGGATGCAATCACGGGAAAATCACGTCGTCAGGCATTCGGTAATCCCTATTCTTCAGAGATCGCCGCCAAAAACATCTTCAGGCCAGAGTATCTCATGGCGCCAATCGCGTCCTCTTAGGGCCGTAAGTATTTTCGGCGCATCCACTCCCAGCGCATAACCATATCCATACACATTATACAACTTGACTGCGAGTTGGTTTTGGCGCTTAGAAATAGGTCGCAGAGGAATGTAGTAGAGTTCTTGCTTAACATTATTCTGGCCAGCTTGGGCTGGGCTCATATATGACAATGTGCTTGGTAGGTTATTCTTTCGATAGATACTCTCTCCAACTTTTGCCATAAACCAAAACGTCATCTGAAAGGCAGCTTGGTTAAGCGCTTCTTGCGACCATGCCAACGTAATTTTCCAGACCTTGGGTTGTAGTTCCAGGATCTGTGTTTCAGTCGGAGGGTCAACGTGCTTTGGGAAAACCAGATTCCAGCCGCGCTTATTCTTTACCTTGCGCTTTTCTCGACTAACTTTCCAGTTCGAAGGTAATACAATTATGCGAAGACCACCTGAGAACTGAATCTTATTAGGCGGAAAACGTTTGCCCATTAACTCAACTCCTCCTCCGAGACGCGCTATATGATTGTCGATTTGTGCAAGGACTCGTTTCCTTGCGAGAACCATCGATTTGACCTCAATCACTCCGTGAACCTTGAGGATATCGTCTAACTCTTCAACCAGTAATCCGTCCGCCCCTTTTCTAAAGCCACTCCACTCTGGAATGAGATCCAATCCCAGCCTCTGACACGGTTCTTGAATCATGTCACCCCAATAAAGACGAGTGGTTGAAGGGACCTCTTTCTTTAGTTTGAGTCCTTGAATGAGCTTGAGGCACGGCTCTATCGCAAGAAGTTCAGCTAATTCACCTTTGAATCGAGTCACCATGTGTGAATAAATGAAGTCAACACACGAGCCACACTCAGGATCCGAGAGGGAGGTCTTACCGTCACTGATCAAGGCTTCAGAATCCTCGGAACGGCTCACACCATATTCGAGAAGACGCTGAAACAACTTTCCTCGCTTGTGCTCCTTAATATCTCTGATGGCAGCATTCAGTGAATGCTGGAAGACGTCCCAAACTGTTTCCCCATCAGCGATATGAGCGGAGTTACAGCGCAGACCCGCATCCACTGAACGATATATAGCTTCGGCAAGAGGGCCGTTAGAAACAATTCTGGCTATTCTTCTAACCGTTTTTTCTGAGGCCGCTGATGTCTTGTTCTTGTCCATTTCAGATATGACAACGCCGGTTAGCTAGTACAGAGGCCGATCGGGATAATTATTAACAACCGCGTGGGATTTGAACCCCAGATTTCAACCGTGTCAATGCCATGCTGGTCACCTCGTACCAGCACGTCCTGGTTGGCTCGTCAATACTGAGAGGGCGGACAGTCACTTCTTCGGACGTAGAGTGAGCGAAGCGCGGTGTAGTCCGCCAAGTTCTCGCGTCAACATCCTGCGCAATGACCCGCTTAGATTCCCAAAGCCACTAAGAGTAAATAAGGCGGACGGCGCTACTCGCGCATAAGAGATATCAAAGGAGCAGAAGGAAATGAGATTCTTATTTGGAGTACTTGTTGGTTACAACCTGCGAGGCAAAAACAAGCTACTAATCACGGTCCTCGCGACCGTACTGGTGATTGACTACGTCGTCTTGCCGGCAGGCGCACTTGTTGCGCTCCACTTGGACGTACAACGTGAGCGCCAATCGAGACCAGCCCAAACCAAAGTTCCCGCCCTCAAAGGATTGAGTTATGAGGAGGCCGAAACTAAACTTCACGCCGGCAGCCTGAACATTCGACTGCTCGCGACTCGCTACGATCTGCCACTTCAGGCCGGAATGATCGTCGACCAAGTTCCACAACCAGGGGAGGAAGTTGTTTATGGTTACCCTGTTGGCGTCACTGTTGCCAAGGAAGATTTCCATCACGCTCCGTAATTGCTTGCATCCAACAATTCTGGTTCAAATGGATTGAGCACTGAAGGAATAAGGAAAGTGACCTAGGTTAGACAAATTCGGCAGTTAGTGTAGCAACTTCAATGTCACCGTCCGCATGGCTCAAGAGCCTCCCAAACAACTCGCTACTGTTTCAGTAATTCGGCCAAGACCTTTGGCAGGAAATCTAAGTATACCGAGGCTCCTACTTTCTTCGCCGTTTTTTTCGCCGCTTCGATTGAATCTTTAAGTCGACCCCGAGGTTCCAACCGCATGAGCTCGTCGAGATTAGAATTTAGTACTTGTGAGTTCGGCGACTTATCAACTAACAATCCGAGCTCCTAGACTTCTTTCTGACCCGAAACTTCGCCTAACTTTCCGAGGAGGAGCCCTATCTTCTTCTTCTCTTCCCGGTAAACATCAGAGTAAGTTTCTAATCCGAACTTCATTCCACTCAGTTTCTTCCCTACAAAGAATGGTAAGCAGATGAACATAAATCGGGAGCGTCTGTAATTTTCGACTCAAAAGTATCGACCAAATAGTCTGTGGCGCTTGCCAGTCTCGCCAAAAAGGAGGACTCAAGCTCGAATCCAGCCTGAACGAGGGTGTTCAGGGAGGAAACTACTCGCGCGGTGGTCGTAAACCTTGACTGCTCGCGGAGACGGGGGCCGTTTGTTGCTCATCGGTCCAAGTGTTACCGTCCGCCATCTCCCATAAGCGATCCGAGGCGAATTGGACGAGTTCAGGAAAATCTGAAAGCAGATGTTTGCCAATTCTGTAAAGCACTGTAGCTGTGTTAAATGATGATGAGCCCCATCCCTTCCGGTCCCGGCTCTTTTCTAGAAACCAACCATGAGAGCGTTGACATGCGGCACGAATGCGAGGACTTAAATCCTTCCTTCCAAGGCTCGCCAACTGCGTGCGGAAATCTTCCGTTTCCAGTGTGTACAACAACTCGCTAACAAACAGCGTAGAGAATAATTTCACTTCCTCTCCTCGAAGTTCATTTGGCCACCCACCATGTTGTTCACAAGTTAGCAGGCGTTCGGTCGCCTGGATCGTCCAATATTGTAGTCCTCTAAACTGGATAGTCGCGAGAACGGCCTGCGCGGTATGGCGCACACCTTCAATCTTGCGAATTTCTCTGAAATATGATCCGGGTGGATCGTGGTTACTCTTCCATCCACATCCAGAACCATCCGTCTTCGACCTGCTGCTCAATCCAACCCAAAGCTAATTGTACTCGATGGCGAAATTGGCCCGACGAAACCAAGGCCAGGGTTTCCAGCCCTCGAAGAGTTCTGAAGACATTAGGCTTAGCAAGTTTCTCTTGGCTGAACGGCCTTTCGCGGTCGACGCGCCGCAACCTTTCATCGCGATTAAGACCAGATTCTCCCCACTCACCCCCACGGAGTCCGGAAATCGAGTAGTCCCTGGAAGCATTTGGGCGGAGATTTCTTCATTGTGAATCATTGAGTTTGAGGAGTTTGCCATTTCTAATGACTTCAAGTTCCAGGCATCAGGACAAGTTGTTTTGTGCCACTTCGCGAGATTCAATCAGCAATTCCCAAATGTGTTCTTCCAAGGCTGAATGTGACAAATCGTTAGGGGTGGGCTTGATGAATTCAAGAACCGAACTGGGCCGAGCCGAAAGGACAGCAATGCGGTCCGAGTACTGAATGGCATCTCTCACATCATGAGTTACATAGATGATGGTTGAGCCTTTTTCACTCTGTATTTCCTTTACCCGTCGAAAAAGTGCGTGTTTCGCTTGATAATCAACAGATGCGAACGGCTCGTCCATCAGTAAACACTGAGAGTTAATTGTCAGAGCCCTTCCGATCGAGGCCAAATGTGCCATTCCGCCAGAGAGTTGCCACGGGTAGTAGTTTGCAAATTCCTCTAGGTTAAGTTTTTGCAACAATTGCCGGGCTGCCACTTCGGCTTGCTCTCGCCCCACTTTTCTCAACTCGAGAGGAAAGGCAAGGTTTTTCAATACTGTCCGCCAAGGAAAGAGACGGTGTTCCTGCCAAATAATAGGAATGCTCGGACTCACACTTTCTGGGCTAATTTCTATGTCCCCGGCGTCTGCTTTTTCGAGTCCCGCAATTATTTTTAGGAGAGTAGTTTTACCACAACCACTTGGACCAATTATCGAGACAAAATTACCCGCCGGCACAGCTAGATTTATGTTTCGCAAGACCACTAAGGGGGCTAGCCCCTTGTTCGGGAAGGATTTTCTAAGCTCTTTGATTTTGATTTCCATTCAAGCCTTGACAGGTCTCCAGGGAAGCAAGATGTGAGACTCGACCCAGCCGAACACCCTATACAAAAACAAGCCCATTACACCCAATGTTAATTGTCCTAAGATAACCAAGTCTGTTTTGAACAGATCAGCACTTCTCCAGATGAAGCCGCCTAGTCCAACCTGCCCCATGATCATTTCGGCGACAGGTGTTATCAAGAAGCAAATCTGGATTGAGAGCCTTAGCCCATCGGCTATGTGCGGCAACGCTGCAGGAATAATAATCTTTTGAAGTATTTGATAATTAGTTGCGCCAAGGTTCTTCGCCACTTCAATCCATCTATAGTCGACATTCCTAACTCCCGAAATGGTATTTAGCAAACACGGAAAGAAAGCTGCGATGAATGCGCAAGCAATTACGGGCAGAATATTCAGCCCGAACCAGATTATGAACAGCGGCATAAAAGTAACTATGGGAATTGGGCTAATAATAAGAAGGAGGGGTGAAATGGCTAGGTTTAGCAATCGGTAGTAGCCTATTAAAATCCCGAACGCGATACCGACCGCACAACCAGCCACGTACCCCACGGCAATATCGCGAACCGTAACAGCCGCAGAAGAAATGAGATACCCGAAATTCTTTGTTAAAGCGAAAAGGATGGCAGTCGGAGGAGGTAAGAAAAGCGATCGGATAAAACCAAAGCGAATCAAAACCTCCCAGATGAAAAGACAAAAAAGGATTCCGGACAGTGGCACAAGCCACTGCTGTATTCTTATCCGGCGAAGCGTCATCTTACTTTTTCTCTGCTAGTAGCTCTAGATGAATCATGCCGTTGAGATCAACCGGACTATCAATCAGCTTTTGCTGTATGAAATAGTCCTGCATTTCTTTAATCAGCCCGATGTCTGGCCTTCCGTCTAGCGGCACGTATACCCAAATGGCTTTATCCAATACCGCTGGATCCGCGTGTGAAAACTGGGAGATAATTTGGATCGTTTCGCTTCGCTCAGGTTGGTTACTATTGCGAGCTCGATCGTAAAACTGAACTCCTTCGAGATACGCAGTCAAGAACTTCAGTAGTAACTCTGGTTTTTCCGTCAGCGTCTTACGGAGCGTAAATATTCCCATGAACTGTTCACCATTGGGTGGGAAAAACTTACTTACCTCAGACACGTCGTAACGCACACCCAGGCCCTTTTCGACCGCGTTGGTCGCTTCGGGTTCTGCAAGGATGGCCGCATCGATTTGCTTGCCCTCCAGCGCCGCGAGAGCCGCCGTTTCAGACAAAGCTTTAGGCTTCACGTCCCCGATGGTGAGGTTAATGCCTTGCAGGATCCTCGCTAGTCCATAGTAGGAGGCACTTCCCTCCCGGGGCGTCATGATTGACCGGCCTTTAAGATCCGCGAGTCGCTTGATGCTCCTGTTTTCCCACAAGTCCTTCCGAATAATTACATTAGGGATTGCCCTCCCACCATCGGCAATGACGACCAAGTCACCTTGGCGAATGGCATTGAATGAACCAGCGGCAAAAGTCGCGATAATCACATCTAGATCGCCGCCTACTAATGCCGCCATTGATTCCTTGCTGCTATCTACTAAGCGAATTGAAGGAGTAAGGCCCTGTTTTGCATAGAAGCCCTTGGCCTCAGCGATCTTAATCGGAGTACCGAACTGCGAAGTATGTCCTCCAATTTTTATGTGGAGACTTTGAGGAAGGTTGGGAGATCTACAATTGGTGAAGTTCAGAGAAACCAAAAGCAACGCTAAGAAGCTTGTTATCATGAATTTTTGTCGCATCTTACGGTCCACCTCCTGCGTCATCATGATTTACCTATTCCGGCTTGTCCAACTGATTTGAACCTGCTATCTCGCCAGACCACTTGCTAAACAAGTAAGTCAGAACGACGATCAGAAGAGTTAGGAAGGCCATCTTGCCACCGAATTCAGCTAACTGCCGTTTCCAGTCCCTAACCGGATCAAACAAATCCAATTCGAATATCTCTCGTAGTCCGGCCACTGCCAGAAGTGTAGAGACAGCTAGAATTAAGGTTTTTTTCATTTCCGCTGGGTTATCGAGGTAACGCATCGATTGCGTGACCTTAAGGAGTCGCTGATGATCAGTCATGACGGCGAGTCCTACTCCTAGAAGATATAGCGTTATAGCTAAAATGAAGATCTCCAATGCGGTGACGATTCCGACTGCATAGTTGCCAGGATTCCAATGAAACCCTTTAGACATGAAGTCGAGCGCGTGGGGAAATCCAGCAACAGCGGTTACCAACACAGCTACTGCAAAAAAAGATGAAAGAATCGCAGCTGCAAACAACGTGAATGACAACAATGACATGGACGCACGACCGACGACCTGGCCCCATGAAACGAGGTCTTCCGTCCACCTTGCGAGGTCATCGGCAACTTGAAATTCACTTTGGGTGATGTTGTGTAAGGGAAGAATGTTGACAATGCTATGGAGAGCGTCAACATAGGTCTTGAAGGTCGGGCTCTGGCTACTTGGCCCAGCCTGCGCTTCAGGGGCTTCATTGACTGGGTCTTCCAAAACAAACAGGAGTCGGTCTTTGTATGCCTCAATATAAAATATGCAAGCATAAACTATATGACCGTGAAATATACCAGGAATCTCAGCTCCTTCTACTTCAATCGTTAGTGGACCAATAATTGACGGGTCGAGGCCGTGCGCCTGGACCTTTTTCCATAGTTTTGTGCCTAAGGTCTTTTCTGGCTTGTTGCCCATGGGAATGGACCGACCTAAAAACCTACAGTTTTTACTTATGAAAGGTTTATTTGCTTGCGCTATCAGAAACCACGCAGCCCGTTTTACACCGGCGCGTTCCGTAAGATCTCTTAGGATGTTATCCAGAATTTCCCCCGGTCGCCGTCCACTGGCGGCACTATTACTCGTGAAACTAACGACGTTCTTGAGTTGCTCCATGACCTGACGGTGGGCGTTTATTCTTGCCTCCGAAGAATATATGCGTTGGTCCGCTCCGTTTTTCTCGATCGTCAGACGAGCATTCTCACTCTGCAGCCGCTCGATCTCACCTGTGAAAGCCGACTCGGGAGTCGACGGATGATCATCGGCCAGGAGCGGACGCACCAAATCTACCACCCGCGAAAAGTTCTCCTGCTTGGGCATATATTCAGCGCCAAAAACTTCAGCTTGTGTGATATCACCCGGCTCTGCCTGTGCGGAATGTAGGATCACTTTTATGTCTTGATGATTCTCGTGCATCCAGCTCAAGACCTTCAGACCAGTATCCCTATATTTGTTTTCAGAATTCGTCAGGTAGAAATCCAGGATCAGGCATCGAGTTGCGGTCAAGTCCAGCGCGCGAAGCTGTTCGAAGCTTGTGACAGCTTGCACGCGTTCAGTTATTTTCTTGAACTGTCGTAGCAACGTGTCGGCATAATCGGTCTCGTCATCGAGAATGATTATTTCTGGGGAGCTGTTAACCATTAGCGGCTTCCTTCGCTGAACACGCTCGGACGATCCTTTCAGCCCAATATGGTTCTGATTTGTCTAAGATGTTGCTGAAACTCAACCCACCGAGTGCTAGAAGCAGATCTTCCCTCGTGGTCTCGGTTGTTTGTTGTTGCAGCAGGTGACTTTCAATCTCAGACTTGCTCTTTCCAGTGAGAAAAAAAACAGAGTCTCGCGAATAAGAGGGCGGGATCTGCTGGAGTACGTTCCAACCATGGTAATTATCCTCTCCTGACAAAATTGCATCCGCAATAACCACATCAAACGTCGAAAAATCGCAGGCCGCGACCTGCATTCTCATTTCCTCCGGATTAACAATCGCAACGCATTTCACTCCTAGCGTCATAAATGCGGCTGACGCTACTTCTGCAAATTCATAATCGTCCTCGACCAGCAATACGCGCGGGTAAAAGACTTCGGTGAGGGCCTTTCCGATTTCTCTGGCAAATCGACTCTTGTCGAGCAGCCCATTTGCGCCTCGAAGTTGCAGATCATCTTCGTCATAATCGGAGTGTGCCGACATGAATATGGCCTTGCGCGCGCCTAGCCGGCTCTTAAGTTCTTCAAATAGGTGAACTCCATCAGACGTTGCCTCGCCGCTGCAGTCCTCAAGCCTGATGTCTAAAATACAGCAATCCGGTTGGCATTCTGACACAAGACGCAATGCATCGCTTCTTGAGGTCGCTGAGAGATACTCATAGCCCAGAGAGGATACGAACGCGCAGGCGAAGGCTAGAAAATCCTCATCATCGTCAACTATTAAGATTTTGCCCATTCAGCTTCTTTCCTTTCCTCGGAGGTCGCCACGGCAGAATAATCTCTACGCTGGCGCCACCTATGTCGCGATTTATTGGGTGTAGGCGGCCGCCATGTGCTGTGACGTACCGTGATGCCACGGCAAGTCCCAAGCCGTGGCCTTCTTTCTTAGTAGAAAAAAAAGGATCAAAAATCCGCATTAGAGAATCGGCCGGAATACCTCGGCCATTATCAAGAACCGATATAGTGGCTTCACTCTCGTCACCATTTGCCCGAATCTCCACGATGCGTGGCGTATTTGAATCGTCGGAAGGACTCTCATAGGCATTATTGATAATATTGCGAAGGACCAGAACCATCTTGTCTCTGTCAACGTGGACAGTCTTGTCTAATGCACTTCCCGACAACCCCGTCTCGGCCGCCTGTGGTTTCGAACTATCTAACGCCTCCTGAATGAGCTCGCGAATCTTTACAGGCTTTATGTGGAGGTCGAGTTCTCTGACGAATGACAGGAGGTTGGCAATCGTGCTATTGAGCCTCTCTACTTGGTTCTTAGCTCTTTGTAACATCAAACTGCTCTGTGAGCTGGCCGGTATTTCCGACTCTAGTAGGGACAAACAGCCACCCAACGTCGCTATGGGAGTTTTCAAGTCATGAGCGAGTGCTCCGGCCTGCTGTCCAAGAATTTTCCACTTAACACCGCGTTCAACTTCGGATCGGAATTTCGTCACCCAGTATGATTGCATGATTGGCATCGCCGCATGAGCTACAAGACGTTCATGCATCCACTGCGTCTCTCTCGACGGATACTTGGGATAGCCCAAAAGAACATAACCCACGACCTCATTAAAGACGACAAAAGGTGAGACAATTACCGTTGTTAGGTTTAGAGACTCTTGAAGCTCAGCGCTCACATGTTTGTCATTTTTATAGTCCGGTGTGATATATGCCTTTTTCTTTTTGAGCAGTTCTTTCATCAGCTTACCCTGGGTCGTGAAACTTGGTCTGCCGATCCCCACATATCGTTCCAGCGCCTCTTTGTCGCCATCGCGGATCCATACTTGCGGTCTGATCAGATAAACGAGCTGTACCTTGTCGTCCGTGATGTCCACGGCGCCGACATAACCTTTAGTGAACCCGAGTAATTCGGCAGTCTTCGCGCCGAAAACGATTGCAAACGATTCCTCGGGTGTTGAACAAAACCGGATTGCGTCATCACAAGTCACTAGCAGATCAGCAAACTGCTCTAATCGGTGACCTGTGGGTTGAACCGGAGAAAGCTCAGTGCCCTCGACTGGCTCGTTTATGGAACTCATGTTGCAGCGACTCTTATTCCTAATTTTGAGACGGTCGATCCGCGACCGCCGCTATTGCAAGGTATATGATCAAGCTTCGAAATGGTGTAGGCGCCTGTCCTTCCTAAAACGAAAGGTCTCACGAGGATTCTTATAAAATGCCCCAACTTACGCAAGCAACAAATCGACCTAAACTAGCGCTAGTATTCCGGCCTACGTTATTGAATGTCAACAAATTTGCATCGAGCACCAGGGCCCAGACAATGTGACTTTGCGCTTCCGATGGCTGCCGAAATCCCGTTGGTTAGCTTTCGTGCCGCACTTCGAATGTTCGTCGTTTCGCGACAGGGGCAGAGACGCTTTAACTTAAAATGCGAGACGAAAACCCACTTGAAAAGTAAGTGGCCTGCCAATCGGCTGTCCGAAGCCCGAGCCGTACAGAGAGGCGGGCTGCAAGAAGAATTCCTGACTCGTCGCGGGGCTAACGGCACGCCGTTCCGCGCAGGACAGGTTTACTGAGTTAGTAGCGTTATAGACGTCGACATAACCATAGAGCTTTAATCGTTCACCAACAGCAAAGACCTTACTAACGCGTAAGTCAATGTTAAAGTAACGGCCGCTGACCCTATTCACGTTGCCGTTCTGATCAACGGTAAAACCATCCCGAATGCTGTTCACTTTCGCTTGGACGCAACCTCTGGGATTTAGTTGTAATACTGCAGTCGAGTTACCTCGAATCCTAAACGCTTCCATCGGATCGACTCCGGAACAAAGACGATCATTTACCGCGAGGCCGTCGCCATCGATATCGAGACCTGTGGTTGGTGAGTATGGCCTCGCCGAAGCGAGTTGAAACACATATGAGATTTGAACTCCGTGTGGCAAGGTCGCCACACCGCTTGCGACAAGCCGGTGCCTCTCGTCAAAACGCGTAGGGCCAAATTCTTCCGGCCTAAACTGCTGTTCGGGTGTTATGGCAATGGTGTTTCCGTTGTACGAGGCAGTAGCTTGGCCTCCCCATGATCTGGAAGAAGAAAGGACATAGGCGACAGAGAACTGGTGCTGCCTTGTGACAAATTTCAGCTGCGTGGTCCAGCTGTCGTACATCGAGCGATTCGTGGTGCCAATCATATTAATTTGAGCCAGTCGGTTCACGCCAAGGCCCGCATCTCGAAATGCCTTGTCAAACAGACGGCTCACGCCGCCGGAAGATTCACGCACGCAGAGAGGCGAGCTAGGAGTGGCGCCAAGAAATCCTGGGTTGCAGATACCCAAGATCTGAGGGTTGATTACAAGTACGCGAGGTTCATGTACTCCGAGCGCGTGAACGTAGTCAGTGGAAAGGGACATGAAGTTACGGATCAATTTTTGAAAACCGATTGACCACTTCTGCACATAAGGGTCTCGCATCTTGGGGTCATTAATGCGACCGAACGCCCCTTGAGCGAGATCGCCGCTTGCCACTGGTTGGGGAGAAGGCAACGGATCGACGCCGAAACGATAGTTTCTTAGGAACGGATCTCCAACTCCTACGTCATTATTCGTCAGAAGCAATAAGGATTGGAGGATGTTGTCGCGTGTCTGCTGCAGTGAGAAGAAAGTCAGATTCTGGAAGATTTGATCGTAGAAAATGCCATAGCCCGCTCGAATGACCGACGTCCCAAAGCCTGTGGGGTCATAGGCAATTCCAATCCGTGGCTGAAACTCGAGCCAGCCCGGGGTGCGCCTACGCAGCGCATCTGAATCTCCAGCAATTGCTCGCGCCAGAGGTTGATTTACTTGACGCAGGATGTTGACCGTCCGGTTGTTGGTCTGGTCTACGAGTTCACCAATGTTGGCATCCCATCTTACTCCCAGATTAAGCGTAAGTCGGCGCCCGACCCTTAGATCATCCTCAACGTAAAGAGCTAGTTGATGAACGTTTTGTTCATGCGTAGCGTCGCCATCGTAGAATGTAAGACTGCGCACTGCCCCAGGTGTTGCAAATCCCTGCGGATACTTTCCGTTCGAGTTGTTCTTAATCGTTGTTGGACTATCGAAGAACGTCAATTGATAGCCCTTCGAGAAGTAGTAGTAGCCTCCCAAAACCGAATAGATATAGTTCGCTCCCACTTTTATGGCGTGCCCGCCCCGTTCCATCGAAAAGTCCTCTCGCACTTGGAATTTCTTCTCAACTGTTGCCTGGGGCATATTCACGTTTGATCCCGTTTGAATATTTCCTGGAAAGGTCAGAGTCGGGAGGTCGCTTGCTCGGAGAATTTCGTTCTTGTAATCCTGATATTGGAATAATAATTGATTGAGCTTGCTCCCAGTCATTGCCCAATTGTGACTAGCCACGAAACTGTGAGCCTTGTTATCGTCAGTGTTTCCTCCAGTAAGATCGGTGTTAGCGGGATCACTTATGATGTCGTTTTGGGAGTAGTTGTTCTGTTGGGAATAACGATAAAAAAGTGTTTGGGAACCGTTGAGGCGATGGTCCAACCTAAGAGTTAGCAACCTGTCATTATAGCGGGCTGGAATATTTGCCCTCGGGTCGGCACCAGGCACCATAGCCAATTGTGCTAGTACACCACTAGGTGTGAAAATCATTTGACGTTCTCTAAACGCTTCAAAGGCTCCAAAGAAAAACAGCTTGTCGCGTATCAAGCGCCCACCAACGGAGCCGCCGGTTTCCTGGCGATCATAATTCGGTTTCTGTCTGGCATCCCGAGTCTCGAAAAATGATTTCTTACGTAGAGCATCATCGAGAAAATTGGTAAACAAAGAACCGTGAGTACTGTTAGATCCAGATTTTGTTATCACATTGATAACGCCCCCAACGGCGCGACCAGATTGAGCAGACCAGTTGTGTTCTAATACCTGAAATTCTTGTATTGATTCGTACGGGAAATTCTGTATAAGGCTGCCAACCACGTTGTCCTTGTTGTCGCCTCCGTCCACGTTTACGTTGGTTTGTCGGCCATCTCCTCCACTGAATGAGACATTTCCGACACGTGTCTTCGTGGGGTCGAAGTTGTTTGCGGGCCGTGCCTCGGGGATGACTATTGACAGAGCTGCAAACGTTCGATTAATCAAAGGAAGGTTTTGAACTTCGAGTGGCGTGACAACGCCACCGATTTCAGTGTTGGTTGTCTCAATTGAAGGTGCCGTTTTTGCGATTTCGACAGTCCCGGTGATTGTACCCGGTCTAAGCTCCCAATTGAGGGTGCGCCTGGCTCCGACATTAAGATTGAGATTCGAACGGATTACTCTGCCAAAGTTTGGTGCTACAACCGAAATCTCATAGGTACCCGGCTGAAGTTGCGTAAGCGAGTACTCGCCTTGCGCGTTCGACTGGGCAATTCGCTGGTATCCAGTGCCTTCATTTCGCGCGGTCACAGTTGCGTTAGCTACGGCAGCCTCATTCTGATCAAGCACTCGGCCAACGACATCGGCTGTTGCCGTCTGACTTCGACCCAGAAGGAGAGCGTTGAGAAAAATCAGGGTGACCAAGAAAGACTTCCAGATAAGTCTTGCGAAACAATCCATGATTGGTGACCCTCCAAAATACACGTAGCCGCGTTGCGCTGTGATTGGGCGATTCTGAGCTGACGCAGGCCCAACCGTTTGACCGAAATAACCTTGACTTCAAGCAGCCAGTCAACTAAATAACGCTCGGTATCTTATTTCGTATCACCAAGGTATGAGAATCTGGAGTTTGTTCCCAGCAAAGAACATGAGCCAAACAAACAAATCAAAAATAGGGAAACTGAAGAACAGAAAATAGTGCATCTTATTCACGGCACCACCTGTAGCGATTTCCACTATCCCGGAATACGAAATCTCCATGTCTACTAGTTGCTTCCGGTAAGCAACATGGTGAATAACCAACCGCCGCATATAAATCAAAAACACGCCAGCCAAGAGGGTCAAAAGCAGAGTGCCAACAAACCACCTTAAGAACGGCAGCAACTCATGAGGCTGAATTACATTCTGCTCCACAAGATGCTTTGTAATATCCCTCCGGATGTAATAGAGGTTTAATTCTGCAGCAGCGAGCACGGCCACTCCCCACTGCAAAAGCGCGAAGATCTGGATTCTGGTGGCGCGCACTTCGATGCGCAACCACTCTTCCTTTGTCTTGGCCTGTTCCTCGCTCATAAGTGATAACCGACGCCTGAACTGAGACACGCAGTTAAGAGAGGTTGGTTCGGAAAGTGGCCGTCAAAACTCGACCAATTGAAACGGAGCCCGTTGACAGTTGAAACAGCCCCGGATTATAGATCATCTTCGTGAAAACTTTGAACAAAGCTCTTCTCTACAGCCAGCTTCCAGCGACGTCTTTGTTGATTGCTTCCGCAACCCGTTATAATCCCCCGTCAATCCAAAGTCCCTTGGGCCAACAGCCGCTTGTCGGCCTAGGCCTCACCCCCTCGACGAGTGTTTCCATGTCACATGACGGGTATCTTCAGTTTGCGGCTGTGGCCCCAACGACCGAAAGTGAAGGCAGTCTTTATACAAGTCGGATAATCAAGGCGGGCGCCCCACTGACAGACACGACGACGCTCTTTGAACACTGGAATGAATCAGGGTCAGTAGGTGACAATCTGGACCGTTTGCAACGTGAAAACAGTTCATCAAAGATTCAGAAGATGGGGGCATGGCGGCGAGGGTGGCTAAGACCATTGCTCTGCTCGAATTCGTTCGAGATGTTCCCAGGACGGAAGGAAGCATAGCTGCATGGTTGAAGCCGTTGGCCAGCCCGCACCTAAATCAGAAGTCGAAGCGATCAAGAAACTTGAGGCCGGCAAATTCCAACGGAATACCGAGGAGGGATGGAACCTTCAGACCGCTCAGGAGAAAAGCTGGGAAACCGAGCGTCGTGATTCCCAATGCTCTTCAGAACTTCCTATCAATGGGAGTTGAGGAGGCGCGCTTTCGCCTTATCTCTCAAGCCGTGGCCCTCGTACCCCCGGCTTGCTGTGTGGTCGCTTGGTTGGAATGATCCTTCATCTTATTGCTATCGGGAAATCTTGTCCGCGCGTCCAACTGTTCGGGTCTTGCCGTTTGCCACGATAAAGCTTCGTAAGTTCCGGGACTTGATCATTAATGTAGGCTTCAAGCTCCTTGATGGTGATCTTTCCATCGCGCGGCGCGCCGTCAGCCTCGCCACTTAACCCTCTTAGTAAAGAGTAAGTGAAAACGCCATGGCCGAGTTTGCCAAACTCCGTTGCTACCTGATCCTGGCCGGCCGAAGCGAACACCGCAACCCCAGCCGACCGGGCCAACTGCACGATGGCTTTTTCTTCGGAGGTGCCGCGCATCGCGATTGATTCAACTGCGCCACCCGACTCGCAAGCGTCCAAAACAATTAGTTGTTTCTGGGCACGTACATTTTTGAGCAACTCCCGCAGATTCCGCGCGGCGATGCCGTTTGTTATAAGGCCCCCGTCGTCACCATAGATGCGCACCACCTCGTACGGCACCAGATAAAAGTCCGCTGGGTTCTTCGAGTCGCTTTCGCTCATCACTCCGTGCCCTGCATAGTAGAAAACGAAAGCGTCCTGCGGGCGCGCCTGCTTGATAATTTCACTGAAGGCAGCTTCGATGTTGGCTCGCGTGGCGTTCGCGTCAAAGATTAGACGCTTCTTAATTTCCTTGAAGATGCCGCGACCGCGCTGTTCGACGGCGTCCGCGAAAGCCTGCGCATCTGCGCGTCCATAGTTCAAGTTGTAGCGGGTATTTTTGTATTCGTTGAGGCCGATGGCAAGAATGTACAGATTTGACGACGCTTCAACGGCTTTGAGTTCAATCTTGATTTCGTCCGGCGTTGCTTCCGTGCGGTCGGTATTGAAAGCGGTAGCACGAAATGTATTGACCCCAGGCAAGAGCGTAACGTCGAACGTTTTCGTCTTCGCCGTATTCTCTCGCGTAAGCTGACGCGTGTCATCAGAAACGAGCTTCCCGTTTTGATAGAGCCTGATGTCTTCTACGCCGCCGCCTTGATCCGTTGTCTCGACAACGATTCGGGTGGCATCGGATTCGGCGGTAGATCCTGGTGTTGGCGACGTGATGCGAACAACCGGCGGCATCCTGATGGGTTTTGAAAAGTCGACTCTTGTGGTTGTTGCGGGCGGCGCTTCGCGCGCGTAAACCCTTTGCAAGAGTTTCGGTGTGTAGAACTGTTCAAAGAAGGACTCGAGCGGGAAGACCTTATTATCTTGAATATAAGAAACTAGCTTCAATCCTTCCGGTGAGCCATCAAAGCGTCCGTCTGGCGTCACCACAACCCAATCTTTTTCATCCAGACCAATGAGGCTAGTGGGATTGCTTCCGCCGTTGGTATCCCACAGATTTATTCTGCCATCCCCACCCCCACTTGCTAGGGTCTTGCCGCTAGGGTTGAAAGCGATCGAACGGACCACACTTGAAGATCCTTTAAGTGTCCTCAATTCTTGTCCCGAAGCCACATTCCAAAACTTGATGCTGGTGTCCGAACTTCCGCTCGCCAGTGTCTTGCCATCAGGATTGAATGCGACTGACGAAACAAAACTCGAATGCCCTTTGAGCGTTTTCAATTCTTCTCCCGAAGCCACATCCCATAATTTGATGCTGTAGTCACCGTGCCCACTCGCCAGCGTCCTGCCGTCAGAACTGAACGCGACTGACGTAACAAAACTTGACGCTTTGAGCACTTTCAACTCTTGTCCCGAAGCCACATCCCACAATTTGATTGTCTTATCGTAACTTCCACTCGCCAGCATCTTGCCGTCAGGACTGAATACGACTTCTGTGACCGGACGTGAATGCCCTTTTTGCGTTTTCAATTCTTGTCCCGAAGCCACATCCCACAATTTGATTGTCCCATCACTATCTCTATAACCATCTCCACTAGCCAGCGTCTTGCCGTCAGAACTGAACGCGACTGACGTAACAATACTTGAATGCCCTTGCAAAGCCTTCAATTCTTGTCCCGATACCACATCCCACAACTTGATGGTCTTGTCAGTACTTCCACTAGCCAGCGTCTTGCCGTCAGAACTGAACGCGACTGACGTAACAAAATTTGAATGCCCTTTAAGCGCTTTCAATTCTTGTCCCGATGCCACATCCCATAATTTGATTGTGGTGTCGCCGTTCCCACTCGCCAGCGTCTTGCCGTCAAAACTGAACGCGACTGAAAGCACAGAACTTGAATGCCCTTTGAGCGCTTTCAACTCTTGTCCCGATGCCACATCCCATAGCTTAATGGTCTTGTCCGTACTTCCACTAGCCAGCGTCCTGCCATCCGAAGTGAACGCGACCGAACGGACATCGCCTGAATGCCCTTGCAAAGCTTTCAATTCTTGGCCCGATACCACATCCCACAACTTGATGGTCTGGTCACTACTTCCACTCGCCAGCGTCCGGCCGTCAGAGGTGAACGCAACCGAACTTACGTCACTTGAATGCCCGTTTAAGGCTTTCAATTCTCGTCCAGATCTCACATCCCACAATTTGATGCTCTTGTCAGTACCTCCACTCGCCAGCGTCCGGCCGTCAGGACTGAAGGCAACTGAATAGACCTCACCTAAGTGCCCTTTGAGAGTTTTCAATTCTTTGCCGGAAGCCACATCCCACAAACTGATAGTTTGGTCAGTACTGGATCGAGTCTTGCCGTCAGCGCTGAGGACGACATAATTGCCGTTACCGCTTGCCAGCGTCCTGCCGTCAGGACTGAACGCGACTGAAAACACAGTCGTTGAAGGCGCTCGGATCGCCTTCAACTCTTGTCCCGAAAGTACATCCCACAATTTGATTATTCTCGCATTGCTTCCACTCGCCAGCGTCTTGCCGTCGGGACTGAACGCGACGGACGAGGGAAAACCTGAATCTCCTTTAAGTGTCTTTAATTCTTGTCCTGAAGCCACATCCCACAATTTGATCGTTCGGTCCTGACTTCCACTCGCCAGCGCCTTGCCGTCAGCACTGAAAGTGACTGAAACGACACCTGATGAATGCCCTGTGAGAGTTCTCAACTCTTTGCCGGAAACAACATCCCATAATTTGACTGTGGCATCACTACTCCCACTCGCCAGAATCTTGTCGTCAGGACTGAGAGCGACTGAAAGGACGGCCGCTGAATGCCCCGTTTGAACATAAAGCTCCGGCTTTTGTGAAAACGCTGGCGCGGTCATTAAAAATAGCAGCGCAGTGAGTAGGGCTAATCTTTTCGACAATCGCATAATAGTCTCCTCGAAAACCAGTACCCGGCTCGCATTCCAAACTTCTTGGGCGGAGATTCTCTACCTCTGAAGCGCGGAGGTTGGTACGCCACCTTCTAACTTTCTCCAGTCGCCTATCTGAATGAAGCTGGCCCAGTAGTACGGATGGCTGCGGTCGGCGCTCTTCAGCATACGGAGTTGAGCATTGCGAAGAGCCTCGCCGCGTCCTTCACCTTTTTTTAATCGCGTGTAGTAATCGATCATTAAGTCCCGCGTTGCTGTATCGCTTACCGACCATAGACTCATCACCTGACTTTCAGCCCCTGCGATCACGAGTGCCCTTCGCAAACCGTAAACGCCATCTCCAACTCTTACCTCGCCGACGCCGGTTTCGCACGCGGAAAGCACGACGAGTTTGGTGCCCCAAAGATCGAGCCCTGACGCTTCCAGCGCAGTCAAAATACCATTGTCGTCCGCCGCCGATTGCCAGTTATTCGCTCCAGCCAGAGCCAGGCCGGACCGAAGAAGTGGATTTGAGATTGTCGGGCCTTGTTGCCGGGAAGCAGATTCCTGAACCAGTTGGCGACTTAGCCTTCCGAGTCCCGGTTGCTGGATCTGATCGGCAAGAAAGAACCCATGGGTTGCGATATGGACGATGCTGGGCCCTGAGACCTGCTTAAGTGCGGACTTTGTTGCTCGGGAACCTGTCAGCAGGGTCGCGTCTTTCAGCACAGTGTTCAAAGCCCGCGCTTCCTCTCCTGTTCCCGGCAAGGGGCGGAAACTGCCAGCCGACAAACCGAGACCACGATTGGCGGAGTTTGATTCTTGAGATGGACTCTTATTCAAAACTGCATCGTATTGAGGGTCTCCGATCACGATTGGGCTCTGTCTACTGGGGGCAGTCACCTGCATCCGCAATAAGTCCCGACCGCTCGTTAAATACGTCAATGAAAAGTTCTCAACGAGATAGTGGCCAGTATCGTCAACGAGAGCGCCAAAAGGAATGAGACTTAGTTCTCCATCGGTAGAGAGTAATAGCTGATGGGCGCCGCCAATCAATCCCACCATAGGACGCATGAGCTTGCCATAAAGACTTCGTGCAGTAGCCTTCACATCTGTCCTGTTGGGATCCTGAAGTGCAGCCCGAAGCCTGTTGATATCGCCGTCAATCGATCGAGCCTCGCCAAGATCAACCCAACTAAGGACACCCTCGTGAGTGAGCGCGTACGCCGCATATTTCGGCGCTCCCCACATTTCTTTATTGGTGCGGTATCTGGGATTAAACGATTGGTAGGACACAATCTCTAGCAAAGCCGCATCCGACGGTATAGCCGCCTGCACCTGCTCAATTGTTACTGGGTTGATCACTGCCTTAAATTCCGCGCTACGCGAAGTGATGCGAGACTCAATTCGGTCTGCTTCGGATTGAGCGGCCGCCAAGTTGGTCTCGTACGTCTCTAGCGCCGTGTCGCCAGGTCCATTCAGGCTCAGAAGAGCCACTCGAGAGCGAGCGCTAGCCAGTTGTCGTAAGAGATCCGAGTCCTCTGGTCCTAGATGGCGGCGAAGAATCTGGATGCTGTCACTAACGGCGTCTAAAACGCGACCCTTTCTGCGCAGGATAGTCGTTAGAGCAAGACGCGCAGCCTGACGATCGTTTGGAGCGAATTGCATGTGAAGCGCGACGGCTCCCTTTGTCTCAAAGCCAATCTCGTCCATCGCCATATAGGCACGCTTCTGCTCATCTGTCCCTGTGGAATTTGTCAGTATGTTATTGATGGTTCCTTCGCTGATTTCAGTTCCTCGAGTGAGAGTAGAAACTGCTTGCGTAATGTCTCCCTTGGCACCGTAAAAATACGCGATACTCAAAAGCGTCTCGGCCAACTCAGGATGGTTGGCACCCTTGGCCTTCTCCTCGATTTTGACGGCTCGTAAGAATAGCGGTTCAGCTACCGCAAACTTTTGTTGCGCCGTGTAAATCAGCGCGAGGTTATGCAAGTCCGTGGCAACAGAGGTGTCGTCGCTGCCGTAGGCTTTTTCGTCAACGCTCAGAGCGCGCTTATTTAGTGACTCTGCTTTGTTGAAGTCTCCGGTTGCACGATAAACAAGAGCAAGCAAAGTTAGAGTGAAGCTAATGTCCGAGTTCTCTTTTCCGCTTAAACTTTCAGCAATTGAGAGCGATCGTTTTAGCAGTTTTTCAGCCGTCCCATACTCACCCGTATCCAGCAATACACTTCCCAGGCTATTCAAAGAAAAACTCACATAACGATGCGTGGGTCCGAGCGCCTTTTCGTTAATCGACAACGCGCGCTCATATAGCTGTCTTGCTTTTGGATAAACGCCTATTGAGCGATAGACACTGGCGAGGTTGTTAAGCGATGGCACAATCTGTATGTTCTCCAAGCCGAATCTATCTTGCCGAATTTCAAGGGCGCGTTGGAAAAGCGGCTCGGCTTTGCCATATTCACGTTGAGCGACAAATAGCGAAGCAAGACTATCAAGCGTAATCGTTACGTCGGGGTGTGTCGGTCCCAGAGTCTTCTCTCGTAATACCAAAGCACGCCTATAAAACGACTCCGCCTTTTCAAATTCTTCTCTTGCTGAAAAGACATTCCCAAGTCCTTGAAGCGCAGTGACTGAATCGACTCGATCCGCGCCAACACTCTTTTCTGTAATGGCAAGAGAACGCAGATACAAAGACTCCGCTCGCACGTAGTCCTTAACTCTGTAACTCAGGAATGCCAACGCATTGAGGTGAATGGCATAAATAGGACTATCTGAGCCCAAAGCTTGCTGTGAGATTTCAACGGCTCGCTGAAAGAAAGGTTCGGCCTTGTCGTACTCGCCCTTCTGTAAGTGTAACCATCCGAGCTGTCCCGACGTGTAGGCTAGATTCTGTTTAGAGGTGGGCGACTGTTCGAATATCTTCAACGCCCGGAGGTATATCGGCTCCGACTTGTCATACTCATCTTTGCGGTCATACAGGCCGGCAAGATGATTGAGTTGGGATGCTGTATCTGGATGACTGGCACCAAGAGTCTGTTCAGTTGCCTCAACGGTGCTTTTGAAAAATGACTCTGCTTTTTCATACTGTCCGCTGGCCTCAAATATCCTGGCGATCTGCAATAAGTATATCGCCTGATCCGGATATCGCGGCTTGCCCTCTTTTTGCACTACTTCAAGGCCTTGCTGGCCCAACGTGATCGCTAAGTTGTATTCACCCTGATCGGAACAGAGTTTTGCGAGGTATGAAAGGGCTCCGGGTAGGTGAGATCGAGCCTCAAAGTCACTTGAGTTTTCAAGTATTCGCTTGAGACGAGCGATCTCCTTTTCCGCAAGTTCAGGTTTTCTTTCCCTGACGAGAACCTCTGCCAAAGTGGACAGAAATCTTGCCACGTCGACATGCTCGATCCCGAGCGTCTTCTCCGTCGACGTGATTACTCCCCGAATGAAGATTTCGGCTTTGTCAAGGTTTCCTTCATCGATGGCGATCCGGGCCAAGCGGTTCCTTGCCGCGATCGCGCCTTCATAATCCTGTCCACCTAGTTTCTCCCAAATTGATAGGGCTTTCTCGTAGAAGGGTTTGGCTTTTTCTTTAGCCTCATGATTAAAGTACAAATCAGCTAAGCTCTGCGATGAGGCAGCAATCATCCCTTCGTACGAACTCTTTTCGGCAAGAGCGATCGACTGTTTGTACAGATCCTCAGCTCGAGGTAATTCACTCTTCCCCTGATACGCAATTGCCAGGTGATAAAAACATGAGCTCAACGCGTGGTCTCTGAGGGTGGATAGTTCCCGGGCAGCTGCTGCTGCCCGCTCTGCAAGTGGCAACGCTTCGTCAAATTTTCCTTGCCGGGTAAGTACGTAAGACTGACGTAGGAGTGAATCTATTAATTCAAGGTTCTGCTTGTCCTTGCCTAGAGCATCTGATGGCGACTGACCACTTGCGGATATCAAGGGCGTCATTGTTATGAATATGATAAGACTGATTATAGCAATTCGATGAGGAAGATAACGCACGTGGACTGACTCATAGCTACGACCAAGTCGATTACCTATCATGTGTGGGATCATGAACAATAGGGTGCCTAAACGGTGACTCCGACGTGCCGGCCTTCCTGTTTAATACAAACGTGCTGGCGAGGAACTGGTGTAAGTGCCCTTGTCCAGTACGATGAAATCCTCGCGGGCTGAGCGGATCGCATCTGCGCTGCTTTGATGACTTTCTGCGAGTAGACCGTTGGGCAACGCAGGCGGCAAACGAATCGGAAACTTATCGATCGGGTCGTATTACAAAGCCGCTTCACCTATCGACTGCGACATTCTTGAAATCAGCGTATATCATGAAATCGGGATCATTTGTTCCACGTTCATAGATTGCTAGTCTCAAAAGCGAGAAGCTCGTGATCGTCGTGGCAACATTGTCGAACTTGAGGGTCATTCGCACCGGAACCTGTGGGGCCAACACTGCTTTGCCAAATAATCCGTTGGCTGCCCGAGTTCCACCAATCACAGATTCTTCAAGACGGTAGCGATTCCCGGCGTTATCTATTGCACTCGTCACGTCCTTGCCTCGCCTGACGAGTCGATAGTCACTATGGCAAAGATCGAACTCTTTATCCGTTGAGGAAATGTTTGTCAGGCTTAATTCGCAGACCACTTCACCCGCCGACAGCTTGCAGGATTGAAGTTGGAGGGCAAATGCTTTGACTGTGACTTTCGCGGTTGGCGCGCGCCTCTCGCTGTTATCTGGAGCGCTGGCTGTACTCTTAGCCGGCACGGAACCGGAACCGCCTTTGCCAACGAGGCTGGCATTTTTGCCGGGGACAGTACCAGCCCCACCTTTAGAAGTCTCGCTGTTATCCCCATTCTTAGCCTCTTGGAGTTGCCGCAGCCTTGTTTTGGCAATTGGCAAGTATGCTCCGTTGGGGTAATTGGTCAAGTAATCTTGGTAGTCTCTAGGGTCAGTGCTGCCGCGAATGCTCTCCCAATATTCGCGCTCTACCGCCACAGGTTCTATTCTTGCTTGATTAGTCCCGTCGGCAGTCGTTGAGACAGGAAGATTCTTCGGTGGCTCGCGGAAATAGAACGTTCCCACGAGCGATGATGCTTCCCAGGGCACCTGTTTATTAGCTGTCTGCTTCATCACATTCGCCCGAACGCGCATGAACACTTCGGTCGCACTCAACCGAGGCACCCGCATCTGCCTTAACAATTCTGACGTGTAGAGCCCGTTCTCACCTGTGCCATCGGACGCGACTCGCCCCGGCGCAGTCGCGTAGGCGATCAACGTTCCGGTCGGTGCATCAACCTGGGCCAAGCCATCGCTTGCGGAACGAAAACTGCGAGCAAAAGGATTGTTGCGACAAGCGTCAAGAATCACGATGTTCAAGCCATTCTGTGCGTCATCCATGTAGTTCAGCACAAGGCTAACGTCCACGCCAGAGTCTTCCACTTCGGCCTCGCTCTGGATGTCGGCGTCGATCGGGATCAAATAGTTGCGCCCCTTCGATTGCACACCGTGGCCGGCATAGTAGAACAATCCCGAGCCGCCGGCTTTCAGCGATTGACCGAACTCGCGAATCAACCGTTTCATCTCGCGCTGGCTGACGTTGACTCCGCTCGCAACCTCAAAGCCCAGGGTCTTGAGGGTCGCCGCCATGTCACGCGCGTCGTTCGGCGGGTTCTTCAATGGCGGCGCCTTGGTGTAAGTTCCGTTGCCAATCACAAGCGCAATCCGCCGTTCGGAAACACTGGTTGATTGTTGAGTCTGCTCTCGCTTCAGTTGACGCTTGTATTGCGGCAGGTGCGACACGGCTTGAGAGCACAGAGACACCAGCAAAGCAAGCAGCGTGAATAGCGTCTTGAATGCATAGTAAACCTTGCTATATGACTGCAAGCCCATCAGTTGCCAACTTTCTTGCTTTAGAAATCGAAGTACTCATTGCCGTATCTGTCTACAAATCCTTGTTTCCCATTCAACTTGACACCAAAAAAACCGTTGACGGGATCCGAAAGCCACAAATCAGGATCATACTTGATCGGAACTACCTCTTTGCCGGCCGTATCGATGTACCCGAACTTCCTGTTTAGCACTACTTGTGAAAGACCGTCCTCGAAGGGGTAAGCAAAGTCGAACGTGGGTGATATTGCAACCTCGCCTCGTTTGTTAATGAAGCCAACCTTCCTATAGACCATTATCGGAGCCAAGCCTTCTTTGAAGTTGGAGAATACCCAATGCTGATCCCCAGGGAACTTAAAGGGAATGACTTCCCTTCCATTTTTATCAATGAAGCCAAGCTTTCCCTGCCAGGTGACGGCAACCAGTCCCTCCGAGTAACGAGAAGCTCGTTCATATCTCAAGGGAATGACTTCGTCACCCGCAGCATCAATAAAGCCGTGTTTGTCACTAACCACCACCTCGGCCAACCCATCATGAAAAGAAAACGCCCGATCATATTTGAGCGGAATAACTTCGGCGCCAGTCTGATCTATGAAGCCGACCTTTCCGTTCTGAACGACTTTCGCGCGATAACCAGAAAACGAGTTCACGTCATCATATTTTGGTGGAACGACTTCCTTACCGGCGTCGTCAATAAATCCCCATTTATCGGCAAGCTTGACCCCGGCCATGCCTTCAGAGAATCCCAAAATCTTCTGATATCTGGGCGGAACGATTTCTCTTCCTTCTGCATCAATGAAACCGAATTTCCCATTCTGCTCTACGTCGATGAATCCACCGCTAAAGTAGCCAACTGCGTCATACTTCAAAGATGAGAGGACTTCTTTCCCGGTCCTATCGATAAAAGTACCGCGACTAGTGCGGGCCAGTCCGTTGCCGAAGGAATCGACCCACTCGTACTGCATCAGAATCTGCGCCATCGGTTTGAATTGCGCCCACTTCAGATCACCTATCCGTACCTTTGCAACCCGAACGAATTCTCCGGCAGGGTATTCTTTCAAATAGCTCTCGTATGCGGTGACTGTGTTGCGGCTTTCGATCTGGCGCCAGAATAGCCGCTCACCACTTGAGACTTCAGCGGGATTTGCCAAAGGTAGTTCAACGCCTGATCGATCGGTGAAATAAAATTCTCCCTTATGATTGTCAGAAACCCATGGCTCTTGTCGTCCGCCCGTGCGCAACGAGACTTGTTCAGTAACGCGACGGAACATTGTTTCCAATACAACACCTGGGCTCTCCAGTTGCTTGACTAGTTCTTCAGCGTAAGGACTGTTCGCACCACCACCGTCTCCAGCCACACTGTCGGGCGCGGTGGCATAGGCGATCAAGGTTCCGGTGGGCGCTTTCACTTGAGCCAGACCCTCTTGCGCCGAACGAAAGCTGCGCGCAAACGGGTTGTTGCGGCAGGCGTCGAGAATCGCAATGTTCAAGGCGTTCTGAGCGTCATCCATCGTGTTGAGGACGTAATTGACATCGACCGCCACGTCTTCAAGATCAGCTTCAGTCTGAATATCGGCGTCAACCGGAATCAAATAGTTATGCCCTCGCGCCTGCACACCGTGGCCCGCAAAATAGAAAAGGCCGACACCACCGCCGCCGCGCAGCCGCTGGCCGAATTCGCGGATGAGCTGTTTCATTTCGCGTTGCGATTTGTCGGTTCCCATCGTGACTTCGAACCCGAGTTTCCTGAGCGTAACCGCGAGTAGTGTGGCGTCGTTGGGAGGATTCTTCAGCGGCTTCACGTTCTGATAAGCGCCGTTTCCGATGACTAATGCGATGCGGCGCTGCTGTGCCACGCTCGTCTGTTCTCGTTGCAGTTGACGGTTGTCTTGCGAGACTTGAGCTGTCTGAGTTGGCGTAGACGCAAAGAACAAAGCAATAACAAGCAGCACCATCAAGGGACCACCCTCTAACCGACTGATTTGGCTTGCTCTCTTGTGAAACTGTTGCTCTCTCATCAATAAACCCTTTTCGGATGGCTAACACCTCATTGCGCAAACTCAGATAGCCCTTTGCCAGAAGATTCAGGGTTTACTGAAAAGCTTGTCATCAAGTGGCACATTAAACTTAATCTTCAGCAAATCAAATCTGATTGTCGCTTCAGTGCTGGTTTGCACTTGACGTATGGTCATGGGAATCTTCATCCCGTTGATTTCAAGATAGTCCTCAAGATAAACCTGGGTGGGGAAAGCTACGCCCTGTTGCACTGATACACTGTCGGAAATGATGTCCCAGCGACCTGCCAACATTGTCTGAGCGTCAAAATAAATTGTGTCCACCTTTCCATCCTGCGTTGTCGCTTCAACAATGAACATGTCACGTTCATTGATCTTCTTTTTCTCTTTCACCATTACTTCTGAATACAGCTTCTTAATCTGCTCGATATCACCTGTGTCCCAGGCGGAAGATCTCTGCTGGGTTTCTAGTTGCTTGGCCGTTGCCGCCTTTGTGCCCGTTCCCGTCCCATACAGCCATCCAGTTTTTCCGTCGTATACCTCCTTGCTCACGGAGCGGCCCACCTTAATGATGAGAAGCGATTTGCCTGGCCTTTTCTCGTATAACTCAACTTCTCCCTGCATCTTCTTGCCGCCATAGGTCACTTCGTATGAACCTTTTCGGACAAGTGTGGTGAGTTGAGTTATAGCCTGCTGCCCTCCAACAGCTTTCAAATACTGTTGCAGAATCTCGTCGACTGTCGGAAGGCGGATGGAGTTTGAGGAGCCGGTCGACTCGACACGCAGTTTCGCTAGTTGGGCGAAATTCCCATTCGGATACTTGTCCAGATACAGCTTGAAGTCAGCCGGGTTATTGCTGCTTTTGATCGACTCCCAAAAACTCAGTTCAATTGCTGATTGGTCCATCAATGGCGCAGTTGACGCATTGTCGCCACTAGATGTACTTGGCCCGGATATCGCGATGACCAAATCATCAGCGCGGTACCCCTCGATAATCGCAAACGGTTTCTGTTGCTGGTACGCCCCGAGATCGATAGCGATGCGCTTGGGCACATTGTCCTGAATGTATTTGACCAAGGCGCTCAGCGTAACCTCGCCCCGCTCGTTTGCTGCTCCACCCTTTAGCCCCTCAACGACCGCCCACGTGAAATACCCCTGACGCTTTTCCGTGTATTCGTAAGCGCGCTGGCCGATCGCGGTTGCATAGAGCGTTGCGAACGCCTGCACCTCACGATTGCGCACGTCAAAGTTGAACTTTGTATAGGCCGCGCTCAGGTTATTTGGCGCATCAGATCGACCGCCGGGGTCATTACGGCAAGCGTCTAACAAGACGATTACCTGGCCCACACCGATAGCCTTGATGCGATCATGCATCCTGGTGACGCTGACTGCCGACTCCTCGAGAAGTGACACGTCATGGCTCAATCGTGCGTCTGAAGGAATCAAGTAAGCCTGCCCGGCACGCTCGATTCCATGCCCGGCAAATGAGACCAGCAAGAGTCCGTCTTTCGGCACGAGTGACGCAAGGTTTGAAAGATACGTGAGGATATTTATGCGGGTCGGTTGGCGCTCTTCGGGCTGATCGGTAGTCAGGACAATTACTTGATCCTGTGGGAAGCCCGCATAACTGACGAGTGCGTTTGCTAAGTTGTGGGCATCGTTTACTGATCCTTTCAGGGCATTAATCTGCCCATCTCTATACTGGTCCACTCCGATTACCAAGGCCCAGCGTTTGGCCCTGATCGGCAAACTTTTTACCGGATCTGTTTGGCGGTTCAGTTGTCGTGATGGTGTCTGCGCTGACGAACTCGACCGGTTCACAAAAAGCGTAGCCAGGGCAAGCAACATCAGGAATGCCGAAAGCGGGATGACTCTGGATCGTTCTTTAGTTGTCACGTTCGTGCCTCATTCCAACCGTAACTGGCCTTAAATTTTAGGCAAAGACCAACTAGGCGAATAACGTGCGCGGCTGCGTCCCGGTAAAGTGACCTTTAACCTTGTTAATGGCGGGTCGCGACTTGTCGCTCAGAAAGTCTCAGACTTAGCGCCACATAATCTGGCCGCGCTTGCAAAAGCCTTCGCGTATCGATTCGCAGTTTCGGACTCGGGAAATATTCCGACGAATGCAGAGGTTTGATTTTGAGTTTTCGTCGGAACCTTTATCTTTTCAAGGCTCCGATTCTCGTAGCCTGTCAATGAATAGATAAAGCTGTATCCTTGCAAAGTTCTTGCTGTGACCACCCAGAAGGCGGGCCTGTCGGGTGGGGTCAATTCAGTCACGGCGATGCCTGCAATGTTGATCTCTGATAAGGAGATGATTAGTTCGTCGATTGAGGGTTTATACTTAGCCTTTGAATTCCATAGAGCTCGCGACTCATATTTAAGCCGGCATTTTCCAGTGACGGAAAGTGCACCCGAACCCTCTCCGAACCGTCCCAAATCAATTCTTCCCGAACCAAGAGTCTTCAGGGCTTCTACCGCCCGGTCGATATTTGTTTCACCTGGTTGGTTCGTCGGAGCGGGAACGGTGGCGCCGGTAAGGAACCTCCTCTTCGCAATCGGCGAAAATTGACCGTTCGGATATTTCTCCAGGTAGGACTTGAAATCCTCGGGATCGGTACTGTTCTTAATTGTTTCCCAGTAGCTTAATTCAAATGCCGTTGGATCAATTCTATTGATTACAGTTGTCTCAGCATTCGACGGATTGGATAACGTACTCTTCGAACTGCTGCTAAAATAAAACGCTCCCACCAATGACGACGCTTCCCACGGAACCTGATTGTTACCGGTTTGTTTCATCACTTCAGCACGAACTCGCATAAAGACGTCCAGCGCGCTCAAGCCGGGAACCTGCATTGCTTTTAGCAACTCCGAAGTGTAAAGACCGTTTTGTCCAGTACCATCTGCAGCCACTCGGCCGGGCGCGGTCGCATATGCGATCAGAGTTCCAGTGGGCGCGTCGACCTGCGCCAGTCCTTCGCTCGCCGAACGAAAGCTGCGCGCGAAGGGATTGTTGCGGCAGGCGTCGAGGATTACCAGGTTTAGACCGTTCTGCGCCTCGTCCATGAGATTCAGGACCAGATTAAGGTCTACTCCCGAGTCCTCAAGTTCAGGTTCGCTCTGAATATCAGCGTCAACCGGAAGCAAATAGTTGTGCCCTTTTGATTGCACCCCGTGACCACCGTAGTAAAAGAGTCCAGATCCACCTGCTTTTAATTTTTGTGCAAACTCGCGAATCAGTCGCTTCATGTCGCGCTGAGTAATATTGATTCCATTGGTTACTTCAAATCCTAACGCTCTAAGCGCGGCAACCATGTCACGCGCATCATTCGGTGGATTCTTCAAAGGCGGCGCATTGACGTAAGCGCCATTGCCAATGACCAACGCGATTCGTTTGGCGGCGTTCGGACCCGCAGACCCCTGGCGCTCTAACTGGCGATTCGGTTCTTGCGCATGCGAATTCCAACCCAGCAACGCCATAAACAGAACGGCGCCAGCAACCATGAGTTTCAGGGCTGACACCATGGTTCGATTGATAAGCTTCGGCATTTGATGTTCCTCTCATTAATATCTACCAGTCCGAGAAATCAACGGCGGCCCCGGCGATTGGACGTTGCTCAGTTTCGCTTCATGCCACAAGTTTCTAAGATCGTATCCCGTATTTGCTTGTTGTTTTTCCCGTCAAGATCAATTTGTTTCTCAACACCGTTGAAGGAATACTTAAGGTGCAGTTTGTGGAAAACGGTCGAAGCCCAACTCGTGTTTATGGTCACGACCTGCAGCGCACTGCAGGGAATGATAAAGTCGTTCCTCCCTCCCACCTCTCGATATCTCAGCCCCGCCGCTGATAATTCAAGCACTCCCATTGTCCGCTTGACGCCATTCCGAACATCGAACGACTTGAAGCCAGCCGCCTTACTATCGCCGCCGGACACTACTTCCGTAGTGGGATTCTGCATCGACGGCGACTTACTCGTGTCCCTCCCGGCGTTTGCATCGCTAACATTGTCGTTTCCTGAATTGTTGCGACTGGTCTCCAACTGTCGCAGCTTGTTGTTTGCAAGCACTGTGAAGTGTCCGTTCGGATATCTTTCAAGATAAGATTTGAACTCTTCAGAGTCAGTGCTGTTCTTAATCGATTCCCAATAGCTCAACTCAAATGCCGCAGGATCGACCTTCGATTCATTCCTGAGCGAATTACCCGAGTCGGAATTCGCAGCGCTGGCCGGCGCCCCGGCGAAATAAAACACGCCAACAAGCGACGAAGCTTCCCACGGCACTTGCTTATTTCCCGTCTGCTTCATCACTTCCGCTCGCACACGCATGAACATTTCCGTGGCGCTCAAGCCGACCACTGACATTTGCCTTAACAACTCCGAAGTGTAGAGACCATTCTGCCCGGAACCATCGGACGCTACTCGGCCAGGCGCCGTGGCGTATGCGATCAGAGTTCCGGTAGGAGCATCTACTTGTGCCAAGCCGTTGCTTGTCGAGCGCATGCTGCGCCCAAAGGGATTGTCGCGGCAGGCGTCCAAAATTACTATGTTCAAGCCATTCTGTGCCTCGTCCATAAAGTTCAGAACAAGATTTACATCTACGCCGAAGTCTTCGACCTCAGCTTCACTCTGAATGTCTGCATCGGTCGGAATCAAATAGTTGTGTCCTTTAGATTGCACTCCATGGCCGGCGTAATAGAACAATCCTGCTCCGCCGGCTTTCAGCGTTAATCCAAACCCGCGAATTAGGCGCTTCATTTCCCGTTGGCTCAGATTAATGCCGGTGGTTACCTCAAAGCCAAACGCCTTAAGCCTGGCAGCCATGTCGCGGGCATCGTTCGGCGGATTCTTAAGAGCGGGCGCGTTGCTGTAGGCGCCATTGCCGATGACTAGGGCCAAACGCCGCCCACTGCTTACGTTCGTGGGCGAACCATTGGGCCGCATTTGTCTATCACGCAGGGCATCCTGGGCGTCAGCCGGCTGGGCAGAAGAGGTAGTTGATTGGGTTCTCGGCTTCGTCAGATCCGACGCTATTGGCTCAGTAGCTGATTGAGTCCGCGGTCTCGTCGTAGGCGCCGACGCCGGTGGGTCCACGACGGGCATTTGAGTCCTTGGTCTCGTCAGATCCGAGGCCGGTGGGTCATTAACGGATGGGTTACTCGGTCTTATCGGCTCAGATCCGCGTGGGTTAGTAACAAGCGATGGTGTGCTCGATCTCACTAGCTCGGACACCCGTGCCGCGTCAGCAGGTAAGGGTGCGCCGGATGAAGCAAGCGCCTCACTTGCCGCGGCCTTGAATTTATCGATATCCCTATCCAGCTTCTTGACCAGAGAGGAATTTAGACCAACCAACCTCTGGCGCTCGTCGTCGAGTCCTTTCTGGTTGCCAAGGCTCAGATAGGCTACTGCCAGACCGTAATGCGCCTCTTCGTAGTCGGGCTTCAGCCGAATCGCACTGTTGAGAAAACTGAGTGACTTCGCATATTGCTCTCCGCTTAAATATGCGTAACCGACGCCGTAGTAAGCCTCCGCAAAGGTGGGATCCAATTGAATAGCCTTAACTAGTGGCGCGAAAGCGTCGCCATGCATACGCATGGTGTTATAGGCGTCTCCCAAAGCGTATTGCGCATCGGCACTCTGTGGGGCGAGCTCAACTGCTTTTTTGTAAACAGCCAGCGCTTCGGTCCATTTGCCCGCTCCCATGTAGGCATCACCAAGGCCGACATACGCGTCCGCATCCTGAGGATCAACACGGGTTGCCTGCTGATAAGCATCGATTGCCTCATTCCACTTGCGATCGTCGACGAGCTTGTCACCCGAATTTATCAGCGACTCCGCCGCTTTGTTCTGATGGGAGGGTGTTCGGTGACCAGCCTTCTGCGCGAAGAGACTGCCACAGACAAGTAAGAGTGCCAGCAGGGTAATGACGAGGGGACGATATCTCATGAACGTTTGTTCTGAGAAGGGCAGAAGTTTTGATGAACGTCGAAAATGAGTCATTAGAGGCTCTCTTCTCGGACGGAGGGTTAGCGATGATTTAAGTTCCCGCAGACGTGAAGAAAATGGGCCACGCCTTTTACCAACAATTCGAGTGGATCTCAGGTGTCTAAGCTCAGACAGAATTGTCAACGCGTCCGTTTAATCTATTTCCAGAGCAAGCTGTAAGTCAGTATCTCCGAGGCCACCGATGCAGTCTTTATCTTATGAGTCCGATTAAGGAACAGGTGTTAGATTCGACTTGTGGCTCACCTTCACTCTAACAATATCGTTGGCGATAGGTTTGATCCGGCGACTGGATTACTTGATGCCATATAACTCCCGATATTTCTTACGATCAGCCTCCGCGCGCACCGGGTCGCCTTTCTTGTCATAGACCAGGGCGCGATAGTTATAAGCGACCGCCAAAGTGGGATTGAGTTCAATCGCCTTATTGAAGTCCATCAGCGCTCGGTCATAGTCCTTTTGTTGAAAGTATGCCGCACCACGGTTGTAGTACGTCTGCGCCTCGTTCCCCACGAGGGCAATCCCTCTGGTGTAGTCAATAATTGCTTTGTCATACTCACCTTTCCCGCTGAATGAATTCCCACGACCCGAATAGGCTGGTCCCGATTGCGCGTTTATTTTGATCGCCTTATCAAAGTCAACCAGAGCCAAATCATACTGACCCTTATTGTTATAAGAGTAACCGCGAATGAAGTACGGTGTTTCATTTTCAAGCTTAAGGTCAATAGCTTTGGTGCTATCGGCGATAGCGGCATCGTGATTGTTCTTAAGGCTGTAAATAGCCGCCCGAAGAGCATAAGCTAAGGCAAGACTGGGGGAAAGTTCAATCGCCTTGTCGATATCGGCTAGCGCCTCATTGAGATTGCCGCGGTTAAGATTAGCGAAGCTGCGGGCATAGTATTGCTGTGAATCTACCAGCTCCGGGACGCTGACAGACGGTGGCTTATTAAGAAGGTTCGATTGCGTTGCGGGAGTGTCCGCAATGCCGATCAGCTCGAGGAACTTCTTCTTGTCAGCCGCCGCCCGGACCAGATCACCCTTTTTTTCATAAACAATTGCCCGATTGTTGTATGCGCCCGCCAGGTTGGGGTTAAGCTCGATCGTCTTGTTGAAGTCTGCCAGGGCATGGTCGTAATCCTTTAGTTGGGCATAGGCAGTACCGCGATTGTAGTAGGTCTGCATGTCATTGGGGGCAAGCGCAATCGCCTTTGTGAAATCACTAATTCCGGCGGCATATTCACCTTTTCCGGAGTAAGAAACGCCGCGCCCCGAATAAGCTGGTCCTGACTGTGGATTGAGTTGAATCGCTTTGTTGAAATCAACTAATGCTTCATCATACCTACGCTTCATATTATATGAGGAACCTCGAACCACGTATGGTGCTTCGTTGTTCAGATTAAGCTCGATAGCTTTAGTGCTGTCCGCTATCGCACCGTCCAGGTTGTTCTTAATGTGATAGAGACCGCCTCGAACCGCATAAGCTTGTGCGAAAGCCGGAGAAAGTTCGATCGCCTTGTTAATATCGATCATCGCCTCCTCGAAGCTCCCTCGATTAAGACTTGCCACACTACGTGCATAGTACTGCTGAGGATCAGAACTCTCCGGCGCGTTCGTTGCGGTCGAGTTAATGCTGGGGCGCGGACGCATCGCTTGCTGCTCTTCCATAATGGACCCAGCGCTGAAGAAAAAATCACCCTTCACGTTCGCTGAGAACCAGGGTTCCTGCCTTCCCCTGGTGCGTGAAGACACTTGTTCAGCTAGCCGACGAAACATCGTCTCGATTAGAACACCGGGAGCGCGAAACTGTTTGATCAATTCCTCAGTGTACGGGCTATTCGCTGCGTCACCATCAGCCGCAGTGCTGCCAGGCGCAGTCGAATAGGCGATTAGTGTCCCGGTCGGCGCCTTCACTTGGGCGAGGCCGTTCTGTGAGGAGCGAAAGTTTCTGGCGAACGGATTGTTGCGACACGCGTCCAAAATCACGATGTTCAGCGCGTTTTGCGCCTCATCCAAAAGACTGAGCAGGTAATTGACGTCGACTGCCTGATCTTCAAGATCTGCTTCCGTTTGAATATCAGCATCAATTGGGATCAAGTAGTTGTGACCGTTGGCTTGCACACCATGTCCCGCAAAATAAAACAAGCCGACGCCACCATTGGCGCGCAGCCTCTGACCAAAGTCACGAATCGCCCGCTTCATCTCGCGCTGGGATTTGTCGATGCCGCTAATGACTTCGAATTCGAGATCGCGCAGCGCAACCGCCACCGCTGTCGCATCATTCGGCGGGTTCCTTAGCTTGCTGTCTTGATAGGCACCATTGCCGATAACCAAAGCCAACCGCTGGATTTTTTCGTCAGAGGCCTGGTTAGAGTTCCGACTCAACTGGCGGATGTCCGGTGAAGTCTGGCCGATAGAAGGCGGCGCGGAGACAAAAAGCAATACCAAAACAACCAGCGCCAAAAATACACTCATCCTGGCTTCGATGATGGGGTGAGAAGATCGCTGCTTCATTGTTACTTTCCTCAGGGTTGGATTGACGTTAATTATCTTAAGGCTTCGCAACAACGAGAGGATGTGGTTCCGCTTCGCGCCGATAGAAAACTCGCGGACGTTGAAGGCTCCGGTCGTTTCCTGAATCAGTCTCGGCAAATTTGATTCTTTCCAACTGTCTACCCCGCTTCTTGTGTTCATCGAGTTCGTTTTGCTGCAACTGCGGTACGCGCTCGGCGGCAAAGTTGATCCACTCACGCAACAATACCTGACCATCTTTGGGTTGTCGGTCCGCAGCATTAGTTTTCAGTCCTTCTTCAATCAACGCGTAAGTCAAGAACCCATGTCCATAGCGCTCCGCTTCATTCGCCGCTTGATAACTCTGCGCCGCGGTCAGAATTTACATGCCTTTCTCATAAGCGAGTTGCGCCAGGCCCTTGGAGTTCATCGGACCGCGACGTTTCTCTTCAGCTTCGAGCGCCTGTCCAGAGTTACAAGCATCAATCACCAACAGCATTTGACCGGCCTCGATCCCTTCGACCGCGTGCTCAATTTCTTCATCCGAGATACTGTGTAAAAGAATGCCCTGCAGAGTGTTGCTGTTTAATTTCGTACGACTTCCCCAATAACCCAGATCATGCGGGACCAAATAAAAGCGATTTCGTTGGGCCGTGCCGTGACCCGCGAAAAAGATTACCAGCGCATCTTCGGGTTGTATTTTGGTAGAGAGGATAGCGAGTGACTTCAGAATGTTGGCCTTCGTCGCATCTTTGTTATTCAAAGAGAGTACTTCGACGCCCTCGTAATTGTTGAGTCTCGTTTGCTGACGCTTGATTTCTTCCGCAAAGTCTTGCGCGTCGGCGACTGCATACCTCAAGTCGTATTGCGAGTTGGCGTACTGGTTCACGCCGACGGAAAGGACGTAAGCAATACCGGCGCGCTTGAGAGTGTCGGCTCCCGTAACTGTCAAAGTTACATCGCTGCTCTTGATGTTGTCGTGATTGAAAGCATAAGCGGTTAGTCGATTTTCACCGGCAACAATCGCAACCGCAGTCTCCAACGTAGTGTTACTAGCTTCGCCCAGCACATCGCCACGCCAAACTTTGACAAGAGACCCGTTGCGAAACAGTCGCACGTCCTGCGCCCCACTGTTCACTTTGTGTTCGCTGTCTGCAACCATTTCCGCGACACTAATTTTCACCTTCACACTCCGGGTAGTCAGAAGCCGCTCTGGCTGGGGGTCGGCGAGCGTCAATTCCAACTTTGGCTGACGGCGGTCTTTCTGTGAAATGTCTGCCGGCGCCTTCGGACGTTTGCCCGCCAAAATGTCAGCGAGCAAGCCGGGATGATAGTAATCGCTAAAGAACGCCTCGGCGGGCGCATGATCGAAAGTATTGTTATTGAACCGCCAGAGCAGCTGGTTCCAGGTCCCCGAGGTTCCATCGAAGAGTCCATCGGGTGTAGCAATAATCCAATCGTAGCCAAAGGCAAATAAACTAGCGAGCTCTTTGCCTGATTTAGCGTCCCAAATCTGCATGCTTGAATCTTCATTGCCACTAAACAAATAATCGTCCCCGGGACTGAAAGCGATTTGTCTGGTGATTGGTCTGTTCCCACTTAAGGTTCGTAAATTGTTGCCGGTCGAAACATCCCACAGCTTAATGGTGTTTTCCGTGCTCGCGCCGGCAACAATCTTTCCGTCTGAACTGAAGGCGAATGATCTGCCGCCGAACCCGGTAATGGTGCGCAACTCTAAGCCATTGGACCAGTCCCACAGCTTAATCAGGTTATCCGAAGTCCCACTGGCTAGCGTCTTTCCATCCGGACTGAAAGCTATTGAATTCCAACCAGAAGCACCTTTGAGTGTCCGCAACTCTCTTCCCGTCGAGACTTCCCAAAGCTTCAGCGCGCCATCTTCGCTTTGAGTCACAAGATTTCTTCCATCAGGACTGAAGGCGACCGAGGTGACCGTGGCAGTATGACCTGTAAGAACACGCAACTCTGCCAGCGTCAGGAAATCCAACAGCTTGATTGTTTGGTTTGAGGTCCCTATGGCGAAAGTCTTCCCGTCGGGACTGAAGGCGAATGAAAAGTAAGTATTCGAATCAAATGGTTGGTACCGGCGCAGTCTTGTGCCGGTAGAGAAATCCCAAAAGGCGATCTCTTTGTACCAGGCGCTTGTCGCAGTGACCAGGGTTTTCCCATCAGAACTGAAAGCCACCGAGTCGATCAAATCAGTTCCAATAATAGTGCGCAACTCTGTGTTACCGGAGAAATCCCACAGCCTGATGGAACCTGCGAATCCATCAATGCCACCGCCCACACCGCTGGCGAACGCCTTTCCGTTAGGGCTAATAGCGCCTGAATAGACGGGAGGAAAATACCAGGTAAGAGTACGCAATTCTGTTCCGGTGGCGACATCCCACAACCTGATTGCCATGCCTTCCATGCCGGCCACAGTTTTCCAATCGGGGCTGAAGACGACTTGCCCCCCCACTCCAGTTAACGCCGGCAATTCCGCGCCGGTTGCGATCTCCAGCAGTTTTATGGGGCTGCTACCGGTGGCGAGCATCTTTCCGTCAGGACTAAAAGTGAGCGGAGTAACGCTGAAAGGACTCGTAACGAAAGAACGCAACTCCGTTCCCGTCACGACATTCCATAATTTGATGGAGGCGGTCGGGGGATCTGGCTTTGACCCGAAGCCGCCGCCGCTCACATCTTCACTAGCCAGAACTTTTCCATCCGGACTGAAGGCAAATGAACTTCCTATGAACGTATGCAATTCTGTCCCAGTCGAAACATCCCAAAACCTGATTGTGCTAACCGGTGAAGGCCCTGGCTTGCCGGTGAAGGCAGTGAAGGCGGTACTACCACTAGCGAATATCTTCCCATCTGGGCTAAAGGCAACGGAGGTGATGTTATAGGTTCCAGCAATGGTTCGTAGCTCGGTGCCGGTCTCGAGGTCCCATAGCTTGATCGTGCTAGTCAGGACATCCCCCACCTTGAAAGTGAAGTCTCCGCCAGCGCTAGCCAGTTTCTTACCATCCGGGCTGAAGGCGATGGAGGTGACATCAAAATTTCCAGCAAAAGCTCGTACCTTGACGCCCGTCGACACGTCCCACAGGTTGATCGTGCTTCCGTCACCGGCGGCCAGAGTTTTCCCGTCAGGGCTAAAGGCTATTGATCGACCGAACGCCCCATTTATAGTACGCAACGCTGTTCCGGTCGAAATATCCCACAGCTTTGTGGTACCGTCCGACCCCCTGCTGGCGAGGGTTTTTCCATCAGGACTGAAGACAAGGTTAGCGACCGAGACGGAATGTCCGGTCTGGACAACCAATTCAGGCTTTTGGCCCCGACTTAAAACGTGCATCGTCGCGAGGAGACACGCCAACCCCAGGCAAGAATGAACCAGCCTCAACGCTCTTTCATGCATGATGGGCACGCGAAATACCCTCGAAACCCAATGTGGCCAGCGGTTTCTCATTTCTTCACGGCAATCGGAAAATCCTGGATCGTGTTTGGCTTGGCGGTCGTCGGTGTCTGCTTACCGCCGGTAAGTTCCTTCACTCGCTCGGAGATGTAAAGGTCGAGCATGTTAATCGTAATCCGGCCCTTGCCCTAGTAATCAGCACGACCTGTAAAGCCTTCAACCAGCGCCTTGGTGAAGGCGCCGTTATTCCACTTTGCGTCTTCCAGCGGATACTGATTACCGGTTGAAGCTGCAAAGACGACCGCCCCGCTTTCTGCTGGCAGGAAAAATCCTTTTGCGGAGTTGCTGATGACGTGGAACTCCATTTCCGTGAATGCGGATGATCCGAACACAAGAATTAATTCACTTCGAATATCTAAGCCGAACGTTCACCAGGATTGCTTTGCTGTCGGCCGCAGGGATTCTATAGATCGTTTGCGGCGCCGGGTCGTCCCGCGTCAGTTGTCGCATTCCCTTTCTAACGGCGGCTTGCTGTTCCTGTTTGGTCCACGCTTCGCCAGCGCCGCCTTCCATCTCGAAACGCTCGTTCTGAGCGCCCCACCTCTGTTCCCACGTAGCCAAGTCACGATTCGAGATCTGAAGTGGCTTGTCAGAATGTGGCAGAGCGAGCGGCGTAGGCGACACAATAAATGTCAATATTTCACCAACTTGATTTTTGCTGGTTAGTCTGGCGGTGAAATAACTGGGATCATCCTCTTGCGCTGGAATATCGATTAGCTTACCTGGCCCAACTTGATTATTGCCGCTAGCGACATCAATCCACGGATATATCAGCATCGCAGGGCCGCTAGTTCCGTCGGCAAGCAGATCGCGGTCGACTACATACAGATAACCAACACGGAGTGATTCGACACTCAAGCGCACGTAATCGCCTTCGCGAAATGTTGTGTCGGCTTCGACCCGTTCAGGTACCCATCCAGACGAATTGCCTTTCTCCCTCACCAACATCCGAGTACCAGCATCGTTAGCGCCCGCCGGGCGCAGTCTCCAGATCGTGATGCCTAATTGCTCCACAGCAGCGGGTTTAGTCGCCGGTCTCGTCCTCTTCGTTACTGGTACAGAGGCAAGTCGATAAGTGCGACCTGGCTGTTTCGACTTTGATGGAGTGCCACCCGATGCTTGTCCTTTTGGTCCCTTGCTGGAGGAAGTTTGGGAGGCCGACTCCTGCCGCTTCTTGGTGAAATCGTCGGAGACAATCTTTCGCTCGGTGGCTTGGGGAGACCTCGCAAAACTGACGAAGGCAGTCGCGACCAGCGTTCCTAAGCAAGCAAACACCAACAAGACATGCAAAGCCCTAGTGGGATCCCTGCGATGTGAAGACATTTGTTGAACCTCCTTGAGACACGACCATGCAGTCGAGCTGAACGCAATAGCTTTGATTTCATCTGTGCTCAAGCTCGACGAGTTTGACGAGAAGGTCGCCATTCGCGCGCACGTCAGTCTGTTGTTTCGTCTTATCTTTTTTGGTTTCAAGCTTTGGATCGACGTGTTTGGTAAAGAACTCTTTGACCGTCCTGACCATCCCGGCATCCACAAGCGCACCTTCTTCGTTTCTGAAGGCTGCATCTCGGGCGGCCTCGAGTTGAGCTATCGGAGAAGCAGACCAGACGATCCAGAATTCTTCGGTACCCGCTTGGCCCGCAAACGTATTCCAGTTGGTCTGCATCGTTTGGTTTGAGTCGAGTTTTGCAGAGCCTTTGTTTGTAGCGGGCGTGGGATAGATAATCGTTAAGGTCATCCCCGTTTTTTCGTCTGCACCTTCATTGAACACGTAGAGATAGCCCGATTGCGGACTTGAAACGTTGAGTCGAAACTTGTAACCGTTTTCGAATATTTCCTGGCCAGAGGACTGGAACGGTTGTTCATAGGGGCTTCCATCGCGCATCTTTTGCACAGTTAACGAATAGTTCAAGGAGCGCTGCTCTTTGACACCAAAAAAACTCCAAACTCCTACGACTGCCGCTAGCAACAGTGCTGTCAAAGCAACGACAACAAATGCGACCGAACGAGGTGTGGATTTAGACGGTCTCAGCTTAGACGGAATCGCGGGATTCCCGATCTCATGGTTATAAAGGTTGTAGATATGAACCCTGACACCGTGCTTGACTTCAGCTTCTCCAAGATCATGCAAGTCGGTCGTCCAACGACTCAACTGTCGCAGGTCGTCGGCCATTCCCTTGGAAAGGAGGATGTGTCCGGCGTCCCCACAATCCATGACGCGCTGGGCGATATTGATGCCACCGCCAGCGATATTCATGTTCGCATTTATATCGGGAACGTGACGGACAAGGCCGCTGTTGAGGCCCATCCGCAATTTCGACTCAGGATGTAGCCTCAACGCGCGACTGATTTCTGACGCGCAACGCAAGGGGGCTTCCGGGTCACCGAAAAAGCTCAGCGCCATCCCATCTCCCGTATGTAAGCGCAGTAAGCGATCGGAATCCTGATTATTTTGAAATTCTTTCGTGCTTCGTACGACTTCTTGCAATTCTTTCAATCGCTCGGTCTGCCCCTCAATCAAAAGAGTTGAATAACCGACGATATCCATGAAGAGTACATGAGCGGTATCACTCGCAGGCTTGTGAGACGTTGTCTGCTCGAGTGTCACCGCCAGATTTTCAGCCTGAGGATTGGCAACCCTTCTTTCCTGATGTTTGGGTTCTTCATCCTTGTTCGCACGAGTTAGGGCTGCTGATAGCTGATCGCCAAAATCCTGGGCACGCTTGAAGCGGCCATCCGGATCGAATGCCAGAGCTTGTACGATTAGGCGTTGCACTTCTTCCGTCAAACCAGGCCGTAGATCAGCCGGCTGAACCCGAACACCCTCGCGCTGCATCTCAGCCAAGTGGGCGATGGTGTTTGGATAGAATGGCCGCCTTCCAGTTACAAGCTCATAGGCAATCACACCCAATGAGTAGATATCGCTCGCGCCAGTGACCTTGTCTCCGCGAAGCTGTTCAGGCGACATGTAAACGATTGTGCCGGCAGTGGCGGCGCCAGTGATGGTGCTGGGCGCAATTACCGATTCCTTAATCTTCGCAATTCCAAAGTCGACGATTTTTACCTGCTCCTCGCCGTCGCCGAGAGCCTGCAGCATGATGTTTTCGGGTTTTAGATCGCGATGGTAAATCTTCTCCCGGTGTACTGCGCCGAGAGCTGCACCTACCTGCTTTGATATTTTTGCCGTGCGTTCCAGATCCAAGCCCTCTGGCTGTCTCCTAATCGCATCGCGCAGTGACGAACCTTCAACATACTGCATCACGATGTACGGCTGCCCGTCTGGTAGCTCACCTGTGTCGAGGATTCCAACGACCCCGGGATGGTCAACTCGGGAAAGCGCTTCCTTCTCCTGCTGAAACTTCCGCACGACCCACGCATTGCGCAGAGATTGTTCCAACAAGACCTTCACTACAACCCGCTTGTCGTGAAGCTTAAGCGCCCGAGCGAGATAGACCGCTCCCACGCCGCCATGGCCTAGTTCCCTTTCGATCCGGTAACGTCCATCAACCGTAGTCCCTACTAGTTTGTCCGTGGGATCGCCCGCTGCCGGATGAGTATCAAAACTTTTCGCGCTATCATCCATAAGAATCTTCAAACCCATTTCGAAGACTGAAGTCTCGAGGAAATCACCCGAGGATTGATCGGCTTCCAAAAGCGAATTGACCTCTTGCCGCAAGACTGTATCGCTTCCGCAAGCTGCGGCAACGTATGTGGTCCATTCCGATCGCGGCCGGTGGAGGGCTGCATGGTAAATCTCCCCTATACGATGCCACCGCTCGGTGTTCATCTAGAGATCTCCTTCATGCGAGAGTTGAGACCTCCGTACCAAGTCGTGCGCAAGCTACTGGTCTGCCAAGCCAGACAAACACCCGAAGAGCCTGAGAGTGCACTCTGAAAGAATGTCCGACACAAAGATTGACGAAGAAGCAGCCAAACCGGAGTGATTACTTCGACATCACTGACATTTTCGTTTATCTGTTCGGATCGTTGACAGGAGAGCGAGACTCCTGGAAAGGCTTCCGGCCAACGCGGCCCTGCGGCCCACCTTCGGCGAAGTTCACATCTGAGAATTCCGGCGCGAATTTTATACATACTAAACGGTTCTGGCAACGAATCTTGTGATTGCAACTTGCACATCCCAGGAAAATTCTTCCCCGCTTATTAGGGCGAAATTGTGATGTGAAACCCTCAGTGGAATAAAAATAAAGCAGGGCCTCCTTTAAAGAAACCGGCAATTCGAACCTTCATGCCTATAATGAAGGCTTGGAGTTCCCGTTAGGCAAATAACTGGATGGCAAACACTCACGAGATAACCGAGTTGCTTCTCGCCTGGAGCCATGGCGATCCCGAAGCTTTGGAGAAGCTGGTTCCACTTGTAGACGGCGAACTCCGGCGACTCGCTCATTCTTACATGAGCAAAGAGCGAGGGGGGCATACGCTCCAGACAACCGCGCTGGTTAACGAAGCTCTCATGAGACTAATTGAGGCTGACAAGCTCAACTGGCAGGGGCGGGTTCACTTTTATTCGATCGTAGCTCGGCGGATGCGACAAATCCTGGTTGACCACGCCAGAGAACAGCTAGCATTGAAGCGTGGACGACGAGCCGAACATGTCAACCTGTCTGCAGCTGGGCAGCTGTCCACCGAAAGATCGGAGGAGCTAGTGATCCTTGATGCAGCTTTAACCAAGTTGGCCAAACTGGATGAACGAAAGTCGAAAATCGTTGAGTATCGCTACTTTGGCGGATTCACGATCGACGAGGTCGCAGAAATGCTTGGAATCTCGCCGACTACAGTTCAAGGTGAGTGGCGACTAGCGCGCTCCTGGTTGCGACGTGAAGTGACCGCGGACATCAATCAGTCTTAAAGAGCACGGCACTTAATATTGTTTGGAATCAAAAGGGAGTCTCCTCGTCACAATCCCTTCAACCCGAAGGTGGTTCCAGAGTTATACGGAGCTCTTCAGAGACTCGTTTAATTTCGGAAGGCGGCACGTTATTGACAAGATAATTCGTTAGGTCCTCCTGACGATTTTGACCAAACACCATTCTGTAAACGACCAGCGAACTCTTCAACGCCGAGAGTTGTTGCCGTTCGGAACTGAGTGGCAGCGCTGGTACGTGTCTTTCGATGTGTGCGCCACCCTCAAGTTGGTACACCCAGAATGGAATGATGTCTGAAGCGCCCTGGGAGCGTGCGGCTTTCGCGGCGTCGAACATCGCTTGCCACGGATCTTCATTGCCGTCGCTCAAGCTTGAAGATCTAAAACCTCGCGCAACGTTCTTACGAACCGCGTGTCCCTTGTAACGATGCACACGCCCTTCGCGTTGCTCCAAGTCAACGGGATTTGAAGGCACGTTCCAATGGACAACCGCGTGGCAGTAGTGGTGAAAATCGAGCCCTTCCTGGCCGACAGAAGTCGTAGCCAACACAAAAGGCCAGAAGGGCGAATTGAACGCCTCGCGAACCTGTTCGGCGCGGCTGAGTTGTTCTCCTCCATCAGTCTTCTCTTCACCAAAACGGGCGGCGAAGTGAACCCGCAGTCGTTGTTTTTCTATCTTGAGTTTTTTGCCGACTGAATCGACAGAGATATCGTCGACAGCCATTGTTGCCGTGCGCAGTGAAAGCGCCCTTCGCATGCCTTCAGCAATCTGTTGACACGCGCTTTCGGGCGTCGCATCCAGCACACCAAGAGATTCCCTGAGCACGTGCGCATACTCATCGAGCACGGCTTGCAGGCAGCCTTTCGCTCCGTAATCAAGCACGCTGCGCCAGTAGGGTTGATCTTTGTCCGCGCCGGACAGCCCGCGAATCACGGACATCGATTCCGGCAAGTTGAACAAATGGCGAAACGCCCAAGCCACCCGGGCAGCGCTCGTTCTGATTTCCGCGCTGACTGATTTGTCTCCGGCTCCGCCGACTCGAATCAGCGACCGGAGACTCGTAATTGCCGGACTGCCCAGCGCGAGAAGTGCCAGGACCGCGGAAAGATCGCTCGGAGGGTCGCCAAGCTCGCTGTGAGTCTTGACCAGTCTTTGTGCCTGGGTCACGTGCGCCGCCCAAAGCGAGCCCTCCTCCAAATCACTCTCATCGGCACTCGACCAGCTCTCGGCCAAATTCTCTTGCGACAACCACTGACGGGTAGCCTTGCCGTCAAACTTCAAATCCAGCAGGATTGGCGCCGCCCAATACCAGGCCTCATCCTCGGCCTTGCCCGTATTTCGCGGAACGACCTCGGCCAGCAGTTCGTCTATTCGGCCGCTGATTGACTTGAGGACTTCGGACAGCGCACGAGGCTCGTGGTCCGCTTGCGACGACCGCAGCTTGAGCGGATCACACTCGCGCGCCAGCGTCACTCCTGGATACAAGAGTCCGAGCACGGGCATGCCGGACAGTCGATCTTCTGTCCGAGCAAATCGCAGTAACGGTCGCCGCCGTTTCCGGGACTCGGCCGTGTTTCTCGCTCGCGTCTCAAACGAGCGAATGGCCCGGCGCTCAGCTTCATAACTGACCAGGGCTGCGATCACTCTTGGCACCACTCGCCACGAAGAGAAAATCAGGCGCTTGGTATATTGAGCAACGCCGGGTTGGGCGAAAGGAAGGCCACACTGGTAATAAGGCAGCGACGGCGGCAGCCACAACAGTTGCCACGCGCCTTTGCCAACCGTGTCGTCCAGCAGCGCGCGCAGCCGCTCGTTACCGGGATCGACTGCCCGGTAAAACTCAAGGTCTCGCCAATTCAAGAGCAAGCCGTTCGTCCCCAGGGCCCTGGCGAGTTGTTTCTCGCGCTCAGGGATTTCAGCAGACAACGCAAACTTGTCTTTCAACTTGTAGCCGTCCATGAAGTGCAACAGGTAAGGGGCCGATTTCCAATACTGCAACGTATCCGGCTGGTCCAACATCCGGGCAATGTTCTGCAGGCTGACGTAATCGCAAAGGTCCCGCGAGGTTAATTGAGGCCTCGCCGCAATCTCCTTCAACATGCCGTTTCGGTCTTCCGAGTTCGCCAGCTTCTCGGTCCGGACCATGACTTTGCGCAACGCGAGCTCAAGCTCACGCTTGATGTCGAGCAATCGCGATGCTTCTCCCGCTGCCAGGCGAAGCAGCTCGCGCCGATACTGTTCCAGCAACTCCTGAAAGCGGTTGGCTTCGCCAGCATCGTTAAATAAGAAGCGTGTCGTTCTCACAAAATCCTGGTAGTGATCGTCCGTCGCGGCTTCGTGAGGGAGCGTATACATTTTGTACGGCGTCGCCGATAGGAGCAACATCCGGGCGCCTTCATAGTCAAAGAGACCGCGCGCCAAGTCACTCGCCTCGTCGGAACCATCAAGCAGATGTTTGAATCGCTGAAACTCGTCAAGAATAATCAGATCAGGCTCGAGGGCAATCAAACAAGTCGACGCCAGCAGCCCCCGCAATTCGCCAATCGTTGCCAGACGATCATGACTGTCGGCGGCTGGAATATGTTTGCGGGTTCTGCCAAACCGAGCGCACAGATCATTGAAACGCTCCTGGATATCCCACTCGCCGCGTTCACGTTCCTTCTGAATATGCCGTTCGAGTGCCCTGGCAAAATCTCGCGCCAGCGATTTGTCAATTTCATGATTCCGGACTAACGACTTTACCTGGCGACGAAAAATCTCCGTCGTGCTTCCGCCCTGCAAAACGTTGAGCGGTCCCTTGCCGCGCAGTCCCCAGGCACTTTTCAGCAACCAGTAAAGGAGAGCCCGCTCCTCACTCTTCCCTAACCTGTTAGGCATCTCAAATGACGTTCCCGGCGTGAACGAGATGAAGTTAATGCGATTTTGGTTGAGATCCTTGAGGTGGATCGGCAGCAGTGTGATGCGAGACGGAAGGACAAAATCCGCGCCGCCGGTGACGTTGAGGCGGTTGATATTTTGGCGAGCAATTTCTGCGTTCGAGCAAATGTAAACGATGTCGATCCGCTTAACTTTGGACCACAAGCGATCGATGGTCTTGGCGATGAGGCCTCTCGCGACCAGTGTCTTTCCCAAGCCGACCTCATCGGCGATCAAAAAGCGTTTTGCCGGCGGCTGGTCCAGATAGAGCCGCTGAAAGACGTAGTCCACCGTGCGGCGCTGGAAGTCTTTCAGGCCATGGAGCACCGCTTCAGTGTTTGGTCGCTTTGCTTTCACCATCGCCTCGCAGCGCCTCACGCGCCGACCATATTGGTTGCCAGATTTCGTCAAACTGATCCGGGAGCACCGCGCGCCCCTCAACTGTTTTCTTCAAGTCGGCCACCAGGCGCGAAATCTGATCGAGCTTCCAGGGGTTTCGATCCAAACTGCGGACCAACATTTCGAATAGTGGAAACTGTAAAAACGCGCTGCCCTCGGCGCCGTTACCTGAAAGTCCCTTTTGCATAGCCTCAAGAATTGAACGTGCGTCGGTCCCTCCTTCGGCGAGCAGCAAAAGCATAAAGCTCAACACTCTACCTTTGTCTGACAAGAGCGCCTGCAGGATTCGCTCCTTCCGATCAGCCGGCGCCCCTTCAAGCCGCGCGTTCATGACGAAGGCAATCGAGACTGTTTTCTGGTTTTCAGTTAACGAAACCTCGAAGACGAAGAACGACGTGATCGCCGCAAACGAAACATGGCTGAAGCTCGCTACGCTTCCCTTTACCAATCCTACTGAGCGAGCGTCTGCGTCCGGGAGAGTGACGGGCCGGCATTTGACTCTAACGCGATCCGGTATCGCTACTGCTTCATTCAACTCCAGGTCGAGCGTGTACAGCGATTCATCATCCGCAGCGCTGACTCGTGTCAACAGCTTCCGGTCAGCGAGGGCACTCCTGACCTCTTCGATAATCGATTCGAGACGAACGCGCTCGTAGTCAACTTCCAAAGTTGACGGATCGAATGGTTGCAGCAAGTCTCGAAAGGTTGTTTCGTCCGCCGCGCCGACGAGAAAAGAGTCAATGCCACACTTGTTTCTATCCCCAGCCAACTCGACGAGGAATTCGATGTTTCCGTTGTAGGCCGCGTTCGTGGCGTTGGCGGAACCGGTCCAGACTCGCGCCTGGCCACCCGATTCAACGATGTAGAGCTTCGCATGAATTCCCGAGGCGCTCTCCGCCATTCCTTCGGCTTCCTCGCCGAGGTTGGCGCTCGGATTGAGCACCAGCACTTCGTTGAATCCCGATATCGTTGTCGGCCTTGACTTCGCCAGTTCGTCTGGACGCGAAATCAAAACGTCCTGTCCGCGTCTGCCCTGCAACTGTGAAAGACAACTATCGGAAACGAATGGCGACATCACCAGCACGCGATCGAAGGCGCGGCGCGTGTTCGGAAATGGCCAGCGACGAGTTACGTCAACACCCATGGACCAGAAAGTCATTTCCCTGAAAGGCTCGGGAATTTTGAAATCCACGCGACGCAGCTCGTCGCGAATAAGTTCGACTGAGTCACTGGTTTTCCGGGGCAGTGAGACCTGGCACAAATCCGGCAGCTTGGCTACCAACTCGCTCAAAGGATGATTTGCCGCGTAAGCCTTTTGACGCTCGACCAGCAAACCTTCGAGGGTCAGTACTGTGTCCCAGCAACGTTCGAAAGTCAGATTCCTTGTCGGCAGGAGCACCCGATAGAGGGTTGGTTCTTCCGCCGAGCAAAAGCGAAGCACCCACAACTTCGGATGAAACACGGCTCCCGGCCGCCCTGCAGTTACCTGAAAAATCGACTCCTCCAAATAGCTAAAGAGCTGATGCGTTTTAGGGACAGCAATTCGGCCTGCCTGACAGAAGATGCTGATCCGATCGGCGTAGCGACGCAGAGACTCGAGGATCGCCAATGGCTCATTCGTCGTGCGGCCCTCTTCGTCTTCCCAGTCAAACAAAGTGAACGCCAGTGGCGCGGTGAGTAAGGCAAGCAGGTCCAGCGAAAAGGTCGTCGCAATGGCGCGGTCGAGTTCATAGCCCTGCGGCGGCCGGAGAATTTCCAGCGTGTGGCTTCTGGTTTCCGGATCAAGCATTCGCGAGAGCCTCCAGAATGTCTCGAATGATTGTTTGGCTAACGGACCAACGATAGTCGAGCTGGCGAGTTCCGGCTTCGCCGTTCCAAAGTTCGAGCGAGCGTTGATTGCTTAGGCGCGCCAGACTTTTTTTGAGCTGGCGTTCTCTTTCCTGAACCATTTGTCTGGCCGACTTCTGCGCCTGAACCTCCAGCTCAGCCGACGACAGGACCAGATCGGTCCAACTGTTGATGAAGACTTGCGTCAAGTGCGGCACACGCTGCTTGCCGGCAGCGACTAACTCCCAAAATCGACGACGATCCCATTCGAGCAACCACGGCCGGCGCGTCGCGATGCTTTCTGACCACGACGCGAGTCGGTCGGCGTATTGGTTTTCGAGTTCGTCATTTCGTTTGGCCTGGGCCAGCATGAGGTTGTAGAGCAGGGCGGCGCCGTGAATCACCTCGGAGAAATTTCGCGCGTGCGCGAGTTGGCTTTGCACTGCTGCGGGGAATTGTTGGAACTGAGGATGTTCCCACGGGAAATCCGTGTCTTCGGTTATCTGCCCGTGATCGACCAAAAAGGCGAGCAGCGTGCGCTGAGCGTTTGCCAGAATCCGCTCGCGCAAATACTTAGCCTCGGGCTGGGCCAATTTTAAGGAGACTTGTTTCGGAAACTCGCTTGGCGCTGGTGGAATCCCGGAATGCCAATTCGACTGCCAGCCTGACCCAATCGGCTCCTTGTCATCATTGAATTGCAGCCGTTGCCTCGATGCGTAGAAGGCGTCCAGTGAACGATGATACTGGTCCTGTGAGCCCTGAAAGAGTCGGATACCCCAGCTTCCCAAGCCTTGCCAGTAGATGCTGCTTGGGAGTCGGTTCAACTTTCTGCGAGAGCGGACCCCAATCGTCCCAGCTGCGTCTTTTGATTCCGCGAGCACGCTAATCAGGTTCAGCTCTTCGTCCCGCGCTTTTCCGCTGGCGGCCGTCGCGGCGATCTTGCGCCGCTCGATACTCACATACAACCAGGGAACAAAGAGAAAATAGCGGGCTCTGGTTTGGACAGTGCCGGTGCCCGGAAACAACAAATCCGCAAACCGATCGCGAACGGTGCCCATCCCTAGCTCATCGACGGTGTTTTGATCCTTAAACAGACGGATGGCATCGAGCATCTTGCGACGCTCTTGTTCAGAATAGTCGAGCCAGGTAAATGAGGATGGCATTAGATAAAATGGATCAACCGCGAGGCGCTCAACGCATCTCAAGGATTTAAACTGTCACGGAGGCGGCAGTCGTACTCTCTTATTTCGACTTCGCGTAGAATATTCCGTATTTCACTGCCGACAATAATATTCATATTCTGTCATGGTCTATTACCATAACAAAAGCGGTGTTTAATCAGTTGTTACGACCGTCATGAGCGAAGCAAAATCTAACAGCGATCTGGGACCCCTACCAGAATCAGATCGAAACTCTGAGATCCAGCGGATAAGCTTCGTGGAAATCCAAGCCGTTCTTCTCCCCACCAACAAGTTCATTTTTAGAGACGAAAGGACCGAGGATGCGGGTGTGGATGCTTCGATTGAGTTGCTGAGCGGATCGAGTCAAACAAACCTGCGCGGTCAGGTTCAATTAAAGGGTACTGACTCTCAGAAATTTAATGGTGACGGTTCGTTTTCGCTGCAGGTCGACGTAGCTAACTTAAACTACCTCCTCAACGGCGTTTCTTCGATCTACCTGATCTACATCATACCGCTCAAGGAGTTCCGTTTCGTTTGGGCACATGACGAAAAGAGGAGGCTCGACCTAATCAATCCTAACTGGATGGATCAAGAGACCATTACCATTCGGTTCAGTGAGGTGTTGACACCTGCCGCGCTTGATCAGATTTATGATCGCATCCTACGGGAAGGTCGGATGAACCGGAGGATTCACGATGCGTTAGCCGCCGGGAGCCTTATCGAGCAAGTTAACGTCGCCATTGACCCTGCCACACTTTCGGCCACCACTGCCCAGGAAGCTTACCCGATGCTGCTTGCGAGCGGCTTTACCATGGTAGCTTCAGGTAATTCGCTAAGTGTCTTGCGGCTGGGCAAGCTTTTGAGTGGAGAACGGGCAGACTCGCCGCGCGTCCAACTGGTGCTAGCCTACGCTCAATACTCGCTCGCGCAATATCAAGCCTCTGTGTCTCACCTCCAGCAAGCAACGCTACGCCGCAACGACCTTTCGCTCGAAGACCAAGCATTCCTGAGGTTCTTGCGCAACGCTTCTGATTTTCAGGCTGGTAACATTAGTCTGGACGAATATTGCCGACGGGCAGACGACTGGGTGTCTAAAGATCCGAGTGGGTTCGCCCTTGCGAATCGATTGGACAGCACCCGCTACAGGCTCCTCAAGGAAACAGACATTAACAAAAGACAGAAGGTGTTTGACGAACTTCGGTCAATAGCTTCCGATGTGCTCGCGCGAGATGATAACTCCAAGGCCTTTGGTTTGGAGGCCGCCCTTGTGATGCTTTTCGCGGATGCAGGCCAGTGTCTCACATCATCCGTTCAGGAGATCGTTGGGATTCCTCTCCGACGCGCTCTGGAAGTGCCCGTTGATATACAAGCAGCGTACACAAGGCTTGAGAATCAGGCGTGGGAAGCTTGGGAACGTAGTATTGCGGACGCTCTACAACACGCCGACCAACTACGCCACCCTCTGCTGGAAGCGTTTGCTCTGCTTACACGCACCAGCGTCAGGACGACCAGGATGATCAATCTGAGACTTCTGGCCGACTGCACAGGAGGGTTGATAGAGCTTTCGGAGACGATGCGTCTGGAGGCGATGCGCGATGCGGAGGAGGCCAAGAATATCTACGAAAGGGCAGGGCAATTGGAAGGTACGCTCCGAGCCACGATGCATCTTGCCGATCTCTACCTTCTAGGGAATCAGCGCCAGGCCGCTCAAGCGCTTTCACGACGCGTCCTTCCGCAGGCTGAAGCTATGGAATATTCCGCACTAGTCGAGCGTGCTAGAGAACATATCGAGGGCACCACCCTCCCCGACAAGCTGCGCGCAATGTATGAGCATGCGTGCACTGCAGATGTAGATATTGGCATGGCAAGTATGACGGACGATGAGACAAGAGCGTTTGCGCGCGACATATGCGAGGAAAAGGGATTACCGAAGGAGCGATTGCCGATTGCTGAACAGGACGCCTTTGCATCAAGGGGAATTGCCCAAGAACGCGTGCACTGGTGTCGGCACATTGATCTGATTCAAGACTTAACCTATACGCAAAGCCCGACCACTATGTACACGAGCGATCTAACGCACGACGTAGTGTGCGAGAAGTATGGCTATCGCACTGATATTGGGAGTTCTGACTCGGAACGATTGATAGCGAGTTTTAAGGAAACCTTCTGCAAAGGCTGCCCGAGCCGTGAGCCGAAGGAAAGTTCGCTCAATACTACTGTGGGCCATCTGACATAAACCGAATGCTCGATATCGAGGGTTAACTACTCCGCCCTCTGGCCCTAGTCCACAGCCTTCAGGCTCTTAACAAATGTCTCTGCCTTCTTATAAAGGTCTTTAGCTTGGCCGTTGTACAACGATCGTTGTTTTGACGCTTGTTGGATCGTCGCTATCGCCTTCTGTATTTTCTCTTCTGATGCCCGCAGCGGTTGTGCAAGGTCGGCTTCAGAAAATTGCGCCGTCGGGCTCCCGCTGGAATTGCCTAAGACGGCCTGTTGCAAGAACTGCCACCACTCTCTTAGATTCTTTTGCGCTTCTCGGACAGACTTGATTCCATCGTTAACACGAGCAAGGTTGTAGTCCACCGTGCCAGAGTGTGATTCGAAAATGCCCACATCGTATTGGAGGCCACCGAGAAGGTATTGGACGTTGCCAAGCTTATAACCAGTCAACGGCGCCTCTGCGGCCTTCGCTTGCAAATTCCGGTGGTCTGCCTTCATCTTCTCCCAACTTTTCGCATAGTCATTAAATACATCATCGAACTTGAGAGAACTCTCCAGTTGATTGGTCGCGGTGAGTAACGCATTCAATGAGGATTGAACGCGACTATTTCCTTCATTGATTGCATTCTTCTCGGTTTGAATTCTCGCTGCTTCGGCATTTTGGTATTGGATCTTTGAGTTCGTGTCTTGAACGTTTTGAGTTATTCCGTTCACCGCTTGGTTGTATTGAGCAACCGTTCCAGGGCTGAACTTAACCGGTGAAAGAGTTCCATTGTTGGCGGGAATCACCAACGTCAATTCGTCGCCCGAGATTGTTCCGGTCCAAGTTCTTCCGCCGAGCCCATCCGTCCATTGGCTGCCGGTGAAGTTAAGGCTAATGTTCTTGCCGTCAGATACTCCCTCGAAAGAGTGTGAAGACGTGCCAGTACTTCTCCCTCGATTGCCTTTAGCGAAGAAAACATTCATTTGACCATTCAGCTTGCCGTTGATTTCCGTCCACTGAAGAAACAACACGCTGTCTGCGTCTGCATGCAGATAGCCTTTCTGATCATTACCGCTGGCAAGGGCTCTATCCTTTTGTGTTTCGCTATTGCTTCCACGTGCGCACGCTGTCAGCAACAAACAGCTCAATAGCAGCCCCGCGCCAACGTGAATCCGTCTTATGTCGGGCATAACAAGCCTTCCGAAGTTCTAATTACCGGATTGATAATAAACCCTTCGCGCCATGTCCCCATTAATTCCGTAGGCCTTGAGCCGAACAACTTAAATGCCAATCCAGGTGGCCCAGTAACGGCAAACCAGCCAGACCAGCGAGCAGAGCTTGAAGTTCGTCGTGAGTGGGTAATCGCGTCAACGTACATGGGACCAACTCGAGAAGCGTTGCTGTCCACGCGCTCAGTTGAGCGGCTGATGTACGAGACTTGCCCGGCAGCGGTTTCAAGCCGAGCGTTCGCCAAGCAGAAGTAGGAAAAGACTCTATTGCCAGTTTCCGACTAGAAACCAAATCGTCGATGCTCTTCACACGTGAAAAGCCATGTGCGCCCAAAGCATCGAACAATTCAATCGAGAATCTCGCCATGCGTGTCCAAGAGCCCGGCTTACCGCATCCGGGCAAACCGGTCTTCCCAAGAGTGGCGAGTTCGCGTTCGCACCGACGAGCGTGTTCGAGACCGTTCGCAGGGTCCTTCCAGCCTTGAGGGCCATCTATGAAGATGACATCAGCCTCATGAGCACTAGTCAATTCGGTTAGCCAGAGAGTTACGTCCTCAACGCACGGTCGACCCTTCAAGCCGTAGGCGCTCGCCTCGACAAACTCGATCGCCACGGACCCATCGCCGACTCCAAGGACCGCAACACCGATATCCCTATACCGATTTGACGCGAGGTCGACTGAAAGAACACTCATGGTCTAAAAAGTGAGGAAATCCAAATTGCGGAACAAACCGTATGTTGAAAATGAAATGAATCCTGTCGATTTCTCTTACGTCACATGCGCCGATTTACATCTTTCGTCCTTGATTGAATTTACAGCTCAGGAGTTAACAATCAACCACCGCCTATCATTTGCGCCTCTTCTGTTTCGAAGACGGTTTCCTTCGCGTTATCCTATGACCAAACGCACGTGGGAGATCCAATTCGTCGTCCATAAGAATTTCGACGTTCACATCGACGGCCCTGGCGTACTTCAACAAAACCGCAAGCGCCGGCTCTCGTACTCCACGCTCGTATTTCGATATCTCGTTTCGGGTCAGCCGATCCAATAGTCCAAACTTTCTAACTAGCTCATCCTGTGAAACGGCCAGATAGCTTCGAATCTGAGTTAACTTCTCTCCCAGCTTAGCCGGTATTTCGCGTGAACCTCTGCCCATCAGGAGCTCCCTCCTGACACAACTTCGGGCTTAGAGTTTCTCTTGCAATGTGGGCTATTTGTCCCTAATATGATGTCGAGTGATTCGCTCGCGGGGAGTAATCCAATCAGTAGCTCCCCAGCGGCTCTCATAGTCAGGGTTGAATAGCCTCCTGGCCCATAGAGTCCCGGACGATTTCAAGGATCGAGCGAGACAAAACATATCAAAGATCACTTGTCCTCGCTAGCAGATTCCGGGACGCCGGGAAGCCTCTTTAGCCCAACTCGATCTTGTCAGGGAACACAAGGAGCTGGCCCGATGTCCACTAACTGCAAGCGCGCTGTTCTACTCAGTCTTCTATTGTTGTCGGCCGCACTCCCAAATGCGTTGACCTTGTCGGCTCAGACTGCGCACACCCGAAGACGTGGCTCGACCACAACAAGGCGGGTCAACTCAACAGCAGGGTCTGACAACGAAGTGGCGCTCAAGGTGTTGGCGCGACTCCGTGCGATGAGAGACTGCTGGGTCGATCCTTATCGGATGCTTCCCTCCGAATATCCTAGCCGCGTTAGTGAGATGGCGTTTTACCGTTGCGGCTCTGACTACGCGTTGCGGTTGGCTGAGGCACGAGCTGCAGTAGACGACGCGGCAGAAACTATTAACAACGCCGCGATCCGCCGTGAGGCGACCGCGGCAATGGGCGTATTCAAGGATTTAGATGTTCTGCGCCAATTCTTCAACCGCAATCTGCTTTCCTCTCTTACCGAAAACACCTCGGTATCCGATATTTATCCGATCGTTCACAAGTACAACATCAGCTACTCACAGGATAAGACGTCCAAAGCCGAGATTTACCGGCAGATGGTGCCACATCGTCGCGTGTACATCGATCGCCTCGCAGCGTTAATTAGCGATGCTCCCAAGGACTCAAACCCAACGTTACCACCGGAGCAACAAACAGCCGTTACCGATGACCTTACTTGGACCCGCGCAGCACGTGATATGTCATACGAATGGTATCTGCGCTGGTATCCGCAAGGCCGACATGCTGAAGAGGCGCGACACTCAATAGCGAGAAAGGGTGAGATTCAGAAGGAACGAGATGATCGGCTTGAGAGAATCCGGAAAGAGCTGGAACTTGTTACGCAAAAGCTTTTCGAAGCTTATGTGCGCGGCGACAAGGCGACGTATGGCAGCTTTTTATCTGGTAATTTTCCATCTCGCGCGATGTTCATCGCGGATCTGAAACCACAACCCGAAGTCGCTTCATTCGAGATAAGGGATTTCCAGGTGAAGCGCTATGACCCTGACTACGAGATGTATCGGGCCACTATGAATGTTCACTACCTTAGCATCTTTAAGAAAGAGCGCGATTACCGCAACTATATTTTGTTCTTAAAGACGGATCGTGCGTGGGAGATCGTTGAGTGGCACTAAGGAATTCGATCTCACCGCATCTTTTCAGCAGTTTTCGCTGACCACCGCCGCTGGCCGCATAGTGGCCACAGAAACGATTTAACGCTTGTCCAATGTCGATCGGTATCAGAAATAAAATCTTCGTACACGCACAGCTCTACCTAGCCACCACGGGGCGGCCTCATCAATGATTTCTTAAACTACCGATTCCTACTTGGCGACGATACTGATGATTATGAGTATCGCGGTCACCAACAGTGAATCCGAGTCTGCTGGTGTTGGAACACCTCCAGATGGTATCTCGCCGGCGATCGTCGCTGGTGGCGGAGCTGGCGCACCTCCAGACGGTATCTCTCCCGCGAACGCGATGGACGAAAGCGCACACGCGAGCGCTGCTGCCAACATGAGTTGTTTCATCTTCTATTCCTTTGTGATGGAGGATGCAAGAACGCTTGCAATAATACCGGATACTTTTGAGGAATAAAGTTGTTGCGAAGCACAGCCTGGATGGCTAATATCGTGGGCCAGAGCAAGCAAGGTTTCGGACAAACATGCCAAAAGGTTTATCTCCCTTGAGAATAGCCTCACAAAAACTTCCAACTTCCGAAGTTCCTTCTAACGACGAAGCTTTGTCTAGCTGTCGAACTGCCCTTGAGCAATATGACCGCGAGGATCATGAAGGCGCTCAAGCAACGCTGCAGCGTTTCTGGCCACGTGTTGGCGAACGGCCAGACACAGCCGGCCTCCATGCTTCTGTCGCTGCGGAAGTTTCTCTATGCGTCGGTATTTTGACTGGCTGGATCGGAAGTAAGATTCAAATCGACGATGCGCAAGAAACAGCCAAGAACCTAATTAGTGAAGCAATCAATTATTTTAACCTGATAAACGATCGAAAGAGGGTTGCTGCGGCCCAAGTTGAACTCGCTTATTGCTACTGGCGCGATGGCGAATTAAATGAAGCGCGAATTATGCTCACGGAAGCGCTAAAGCAACTAACCACCGAAGGCGAGACCAGGGCGAAGGCGATTCTAAAGCTGACAATTATTGAATGGAGTGCCGGACGCTTTTGCGAGTCTCTGAGTTTACTGGAGAACAACGCCCATCTGTTTCAGAGGATCGCCAACCACACAACCAAAGGCGGTTACCACAGTCAAATCGCGATCGTGCTTCGTAACCTCGCCACACCCGAAAACAGAATTGAGTATTTTCAGCGAGCGATAACCGAATACAAAGAGGCCGCTCGCCATTTCAAGCTAGCACGCAATCCAATTTATCGTGCTGATGTAAAAAACAATCTTGGACTCCTGTTCTACAAGCTCTCGCGCTTCCCAGACGCACACAAGTATCTTGATGAAGCGCGCCGCCTCACAGTCAGTTTCAAAGATAAAGCCCGCACCGCACAGATAGATGAAACACGAGCACAAATATTCCTCGCGCAGAGAAAACCGAAAGAGGCCGCTGCTCTGGCACGCTCAGCTGCGACTGCTTTAGCAAAAAGCGGTCATCAATCTTTGGTCGCCGACGCCCTGATCACCCAGGCGATCGCTCTAGCTCGCTCGCGTAAAGAGGACCGCGCCCATTTGGTTTTCCAAAACGCCATAGAGGTCGCGTTGCAGGTGGATGCGTATAGCAAGGCAGGACTCGCAGCGCTAAGTTTGATTGAAGAAATAAGTCACCTGTCGCCAGCAACGTTGCAGGCCGCATACGAAAGGGCGCGTGAATGGCTGGCAGACTCCCAAAGCCAGGATATCCTATCGAGACTAAATGTAGCCGCGGGCAAGTTTGTTTCCAGCATCCGAAGTGACTTGAGCGCCGCTGATGCCACTGAAATTCTACTTACTAAGGGTTTCGATCTTCAGCAAAAACTTCTTGACACCGAACGCGAAATGATTAAGAAGGCATTAGCTCAAACTAACGGACGCATTACGCCGGCAGCACGTTTGTTAGGATTGAGTTATCAAGGCTTGGCCTACGTGATCGATTCCAGGCACAAAGACTTATTGAAAGTACGCTCTCCGAAAAAACGTCGCAAGCGAAAGCCTCACTAAGAGTGATGCCTGGAAGTTTTAGCTCTTTCGAAAATATGCATCCGCTTCCGATCCAACACTAGAAAACCTTCATTGGCAGGTAAAAGTCACGTCCGCATAACGGGCCGAGATCTAAATCAGGGAACAAATAATTTGAGCCAAAACTCTGGACCTCCCTTTACAAATCGGTTTGAGAATTCACGACGCTCAGGCCGGCTGGCCGTGCTTTCGGTATTAGCTCAGCGCCTCCCACAAAAATTCCAATCAGCCCTTCTGGGCAACGCCATCGCAAGTCCTTCGGCATTTCATACCTCTCACACAACAGAAACTCAAGGACGCACCGTTACAACCGTCACACTAACTGAAACTCATTGAGCATTTTCTCGGAGAGTCATCCGATAACAGAAGATTATGGCCTCCTCAAACCAGCGCCTCACCCGGCGCTCCCGGACATAATCTCTGTTATCGAGACGCCTCGAGTTTCTCAATACCCCCTTGCGCCCGCTTCGTTCGCCCGCTCGGCGCAACCTCACAGCGCTCACTTCGCTAACGCCCCCGATGGGGGCTGGCGCGCTTTCGTAAGACGTCGCAAAAGCTTATTCGGACTTGCTCGGGGAACCCCAACGAAAAACAACCAATCGTCTCTCTGAGTTTCATTGTTGGACTACCACATCTGAAGTAGCCTTCGCTGTGGAGGCCGTCAAGGGTCTTCGCTGCGCTACGATAAACTCCGCGAACCACAAAACAGTTCGCTACGCCCTGGACTGCCTTCCTCGCTACGGCTCAGAGGTATATAAGAGCTGCTGACGCAGCAGTTCAGAAACACTTTGTTCAGCCTGACGTGACCCAGCGTCAGTCGCCATACCATAGATGTCAACCGGTGGAACTGTTAGAGGCCGTGATCCCCGTTTCGCATACTCATTTTGAAGTTTAGTGGTTTGCTTGGGTACGATTCTAACTCGTTTAGCCCATGCATAGGCGCGAGCGCGTTGCTCCCCCAACCCAAGCTCCCGTAAATGCCTGAAGCCTTCATGTCCTCCAAACTCCGCATAGATAAGCCGAGAGCATTTACCCAGGATGCTGACCGTACAGACCCTCCCTGTGATGCGAGCCGTGGCTCTCTCGAAATGTTGATCGCTTACAGGACCACTGCGAGGGCTTGCTTGGGTGCCTACGAAGAGGTAAGGGTTTTGTGTAGTTCGCAGTTTCTGACTACGTTCTTTCATAAATCGGCGAATCAGGTCTCGCAGCCAAGGCTCATCCCGAGGCTCTAGTTGAAGAGGCTGATCACTGCGACCCGACGATTGCATCCCTCTAGAAAGTTGCCGAGGCTCCCACTCGAGATACAGAACATCTTCCAAGAATTCGCTGGGTTCCCTACCGATCGCCCCTGGCCGACACTGCGAAGGTATTTGCACATTCTGTAACTCCTTCCTATAAAACGCATGATAGAGGAGGAGATAGAGCACCATGCCCTCTTCGGCCGGGATCATCGGATCTTCGATAGCATTCAAAAGGGCGACGATTATTTGCCAATCATAATACTGAACCGTTTCTGGAAACTTTTGAGTTCGCCTTCCGCGTTTCTGCCTCCGCTTCCTCCGCCGGTCTGCCGGTGTAGGGTTCTTTTCTATGCCCTCTTCAACCTCCTTGAGCCAACCAAAGAAGACCCTGAGTCTGGAGCGATGCCCATCCACTGAACGCTCGACGCAACGAAGAACCTTTTCAAATGAGTTCAAAGCGCCACATTCTAAGTTTTCGCACAGCGTCGGTGGAGTCTCTCCTCTTCTGGTCAAGTTTTTCGTGTACCCGCATTCGCGACACTCCCACTTCAGGCCTAACAAATGGAGGTATTCCTGTAGGTGGGCGGACTCAACCTGCGCAAAAGAAGTTAGTTCTAGGTGGGCAGACCACTTCCAAAAATCACCCACTGTAATAAAGTGATTGCGCCTCGAGGCGGGTGTGTTCTTTCTCTCTGTGCGGAGCCAAAGATCATACTTCCCCAGTAGTGAAGTGATGTCAGGTGGCAATGAGGAAATCCGCGCGAGGGGTTTTATCGTTCTCAGATCCTCATCCAGATCCCGTTCTTTACATTCGCCTAAGAGCAGTTCGCCGATTTGGTCAAGACAAGATCGCACGCGTTTATACTTGGCGCCCTTCAATATTCTCTTCAATTTGATTATGGCATTCCATGTTAGAGGCTCTTCGAAGTGGTGCGTTTGAAGAAATCTGCCGAAACTTCTTATGCGGAAGTAAACGTTCTCGTTGACCATTTCCCGGTTGATTGTTCCAGCAACGCAATCAAGCAAACTCCGGTTGTACTTGTCCTCTATAACCACGGTGTCGATGAACCGTTTCAATCTTTTCCCAGCATGACGATTCAAGTTGCAACGGCAACAGAGCTTGTCGTCCTTATGTACATACGGCTTTTCCTTTCCGCAACAGGAGCATATGCCTTCTCCGCGATTGACACGTTTCTGGCATTGCGCGCAGTAGTTTCCTTGGGCCCTCGCAGGCGGTTTGATCTTTTCGCACCTTCTACACTGGATCGTCGCGGGTCGTGCAGCTCTTCTCAGGCAATCGAAGCAAAGGCCCTCGCCGTCTGTCAGGAACCGCCTATGCCTAAGTCTACCGCAAATACCACAGTTGGCTTTGGGCTCCTTTCTGTAGCATTCCCTACAAGTCCGCAAGCAGAGTCGGACGGGCCTTCGTATCTGGTGACAGCTATCACACTCTACCTTAGTTCCTGTTTTGAAATTTGGCTGGCTCAATTGCTACTCCTTAGACCTCATTTTGTCTTTGAACAGCGTTCTCGGATCGGTAAATGTCAGCTGCAAGGATTTGAGGCTTCCGGGCACTTCACTCTCGACAATTTCATCCGTAGCACTAACAGACCTCTCCAGATCGCCGACGGATTTAGATTCATATAGCGGCGACGGTTTCTTCCCCTCTAATTTGGCTTTGCCCCACTGCCGTTTTCGTTCTGGATTCGGATGGAGAACATAGAACGCATCGGAGCGACAGTTGAAGACATCGCACAGGAGTTGAATCATTTCGCAGCGTGGCGCTGCTGGCGCCTGTCGCCTGAGCGATCTTACGGTCTGGATTGTCAGAATCACGCCTACTTGTTCCTGTATGAAGGCCTGGAGCTGAAGGGCGGTAGTAATCTGATAAGTCCTCTCTGCTAAGCCCTTAAGATCCCACACAACCATATGCGCTCCCCTGCGTGTTGTAGACCATCGTGGTGAAACCGGACCTCCCCGGCCGAGGACCTCGCGCCTCCTTCATCGACGCCCATCTGTTTTTGCCTCTTGATCGCAAATAGAGGCGCGTGGATAAGGGACTCAGGTGCCCTAATGACTCCATCAATTCCCAGAACTGGTCGGGATTAGCCTCAAGGTAATTGGTAGCGAAACTTGCGCGGAGGTCGTGAAGTGTGAGCCGAGGTGGCAGATCCAAACCAAATTTCCGAGCGGCCTCTATTAGCCGCGTGAAGCTTCCTTGCATCGTGATGTAAGCCAGTCTGCTCCCTCTCGAACTCAGAAACAGAGATGGTTCAACCAAATGATTGCGAAACTGAGGTCGGACTTGAAGTTCATACTGCCTGAGCGTGGTCGTTGCAGCGGGTGTCAAAGTCATCAAGCGAGTTAGAGGACCCGACGAGTTGTGTCCCTTGCCAAAGCGTGTCTGTATGAGTTTCTTGTTATAGAAGACGTCTCTGTCGGCGCCGAGTGCGTCGAGGTTTATGACCTCAATGGATCGCATGCCGGTCTCAGTAATCAACATCACGATTGTGTACAGGCGGGCCGCCGTCAAAACCCTCTTCGTAAGACTTGAATAAACTTCTCGCAGAAAGATCAGCAGCTCCAAAATCTGCTCCGGTGTCAGAAAGAATCTTTCGGATCGCAAGATGTCTCGACTATGAAGCGGATACTCGAGGCCGGCGAATGGGTTTTCGATCGGACCATACTTAGATGCGATTGCTTGGAGTCCCTGGATATAAGGAAACTCGAGGATGTTCAAGAAAAGGCGCTCTAGCTGTCCTGCGTAGGCTCTTGCTGTCGCAGGCCGAACACTCGCCAGGTTATCGTCTTCGACGCTGCTCAGCGCTAACAGGTAGTCCTTGATGATTTGTCGCCCGATACCCAGATTCATTACTTCCCAAATGAATATCTGACGTTCGCCGATTTCGTCTCTAACCCGAATCTTTTCAAACCACCGCCGGAGGAAAAGGAGCGCGGGATCGATAGTGCTCGGACTTAGTCCGCGAGCTATAAGAGTGTCACGAAAGTTCTGTAGGATCTGGTCATGGTCCCTCCGCATCTCTTGATGTGTTCGTTGTGCAGTGACGAATTGAAAAGGTTGTAGTGGATACATCTGGCTTCCTTTAGTCTTTTGAGAATCGAAAATTGCGCGGAGTGCCGTTTGTTCGACGGCGCCTTGAGGCTGGAGTTGAGTGGACACGAAAGAATTTCTTTCGCCGAAAGCAATCCTTTCCAATTAAAAAACCTAATTGGTTGGACGGATTGCGTTTTGAGTATTTGTCTTGTCCTGATCATTCTCTCGAATACCAATTGTTCCATTAGAAGCTTTGTATTGCTTCCTTGGCTGCGGCTCCTGCTTGGCAATAGATGTGCCGCGTGAAGTCGGGAGCTTTCTGAATTCCACTATCGAATCTGGATCGCTATCGCGACCCTCAGAACTCTCTCGAGTTTTTCGAGAAGCTCCGAATCTGAATCTCACTGAGCGATTTAGTGTTGGTTGTGGCTACAAGATTCCGTGCTGCGCGAGCAGAATTTTTTTCAGATTGCGGCGATGGACCACGGCGAAGAATGACTTGGCATTGCTCAAGTGGATGACTGGCCCAGGAGGGTGTTCGAGATCGTAAACACCCCCTAGATCAAATGACACAATCGCCAAAAACCTGAACACTTTTAAGGATCTTTTGTTCTCACTTCGGTGACAGGCTATGAAGGTTGGAAGTCAATACCGGTTCGGAGCATGCCTTTAACAAGGAACATGACGCTGATCAAAGACTTTCCTAATAAACCAAGTCGCCACTCTGGTTGGGATCTTCATTTTGTCTCAGCAGGTTCCAACAAAACACCTGATCGTCATCGCAAAGTTGGCGGTTCGAGGTCAATCTTTGAATTAGTGTCGGCGAACAAGAACACCAAAATTGAAACACTGTTCCCATCCGCGACTAACGATTCAAAGAGAGCGGTCTTGAGAGCTGACTTGGTCCACATTCAGAGCTGGTAATCCGACCTTGCTTTGGGCCTTACATTAAGAATTCCTGAAATAGCACTAACAACTGGAAAGTTTCCTTTACAGCAGCAGCTTTCTTTACGGGCGCCGGTTTTCCTTACAGCGCCGGTTTTCCTTACAGCGCCGGTTTTCCTTACAGCGCCGGCTTTCCTTACGGCGGCAGGTTTTCTTTACAGCGGAAAGTTTCCTTTACAAATATCGCTGACAAAATTCCTTTCAGACCGATTTAATTCCTTTCTTCGAAAAATTCTTAAACACAAACACTTCTTGCGTTTAGGTCCCAGTTCTCTGATCACTTTCGCTATTCTCGCCATGGGATGGCATGTTCTTTGTCGAGAAGACTTGGTTGATCGATAGCGCCGTCTGGAGCTGGACTGTATAGACGTCGCTAGATGGGATGAAGCCGCCTTGAGAGGCGAGTTGAATGAAACGGTTTCCTGAACCGCTTGTAATCGCAATCCAGAGTAATCGAGGCATGAAGATATTTCAGAAAGAATCTGTGAGGGAGCACAAAACAAAATGATTTTTCTTCTTGCCGGAATGCAGTGGGGCCCTACTCGCATTCAAAACGAGCCCTTTTGCCATCAGGGGTGTTTACGATCTCTAACACCCAAACATATGAAATGACACACCCCCGGCAAAGAGGACGCTGTCAGCAAACGGGAACACTTGGCTCGCTCAAGTGTAAGCAAACGCGCGAACGCCCTTGATAAAGGGCAGTTTGTGGCAGCTATTCTCTATAGAACCCGAGTCAAAATAGATTGTGCTCAGACAGTTTTGAGAGCCGCTGCAGCGCGGCACAGGAGGTGCACTACGGGTTTCGCGGCAAATCAAGTACGCGCGCCAGAAGCGATTCTCAGAAAAAGATACCTATATGAGCATAGAAAGCAAAGATGATTTTCTCGTTCTTCTCGATCAGCGAATCAGAAGAATTTCGAAGGAGGTTGCTGCCGAGTTAGTCGGCCAGCCAAGTCAATCTTCAGATCCTTTGATAGAGGACGTCGAAGCAGCAAATATTCAAAAAGCTTTGCGGCGAATAATGGTGAAGGAGTTCATCTCCATAAGGGAAGCTCATCTATTGCTCTGCTGCTCGGACGGTCATATTCGCAACCTCGTTGATAAGGCCCGGAAAAAGAAGACTTCACATCCCATCCCTTTTCTCGATTTGGACGGTGTGACGGTGTTTCATCGGGTCAAGCTCTTAGAGTGGGCAGAGCAGCCAAAGCAAAAGTTACGCGCCGCAAGCTAGGAACTTCTGCCTCGAGCCAGACCGACGCACTTATCTCAACCACGAGCAAACGAATCCTGACCAAAGGCCACACATTGGCCATAGCTTCTCAAAGGTGTCTGAACCCCTACTAAAAAAAAGTAGCGGGAACCAAGCTACGACCGGCCGACAGAAAACAAACGTCTTTCTCGAGCTCAAGAAGGGGCTCGACTTCAGCCAACTGCTTGAGCGGAGCCAACTGTAATTTAGTTATGAGCAAAGCGTTGTCACGATCTTTTGGAAGCGATACACTCCGTCTGCTTCTTTCCGACCGCGACCCGAAGAAAGGAGCTTGATGTACATAAGAAAAAGAGGGCAGTTTTACCACTTTGAGTTCTTTGTAAACGGGAAGCGCTTTGTTGGGGCTTTCAATGGAAAGAACGGCACGCAGATCGCGAAAGACAAGAACCAAGCTCGCGAGTTCGCCTACCAGGAACGCCGCAAAGTTCTAGATGGTTCTTACCGCGACGAAATGGAGCGGGAGGAGTTGAAAGACTTTGAGGCGTTTGTGGACAAGGTTTATTTGCCATTTGCTCGTGAGAATCATTCGTCGGTCACGCATGACGAGTTCCGTTGCAAGGCTTTGAAAGAACAATTCCAAGGCAAACGCTTTCAGGAAATTACAATGATGATGGTGGTGAAATTCATCAACCAACGCCTAACGAGCAATACGGTAAGGACGGAGGTTCGAGAAGACGGCAGGGTAGCGAGCAAGAAACGAAGTCCTACCACCGTAAACAAGGAAGTCACGTTGTTGTCATCGATCTTCCGAATGGCGATGCGAGAAAAAGTAGCAGCCGCAAATCCCTGTGATGAATTGCCGAAGTCGGTCCGAGCGAAAATACCAGCCCGGCGCCGGCGAAATCGTCGGCTTTCTCAAGCTGAGGAAGCAGCGCTTATCAAAGTCGGCTTCGTAGGGAGACGTGAATATCTTCGCCAGATCGCAGAAGTAGCCCTTTGTACCGGAATGCGGAAAGGCGAACTGCTACGGCTGAAACGTGATGACATTAATTTTAACCGCGTGAGTGTGACGCGTGTAATCAAGGGAGAGGTTTGGGAAATAGTTCCAGGTTGGCTTCTCATCGAGAAGACGAAACGCGGTAGGCCGCGGACAATTCCCATGAGTCAGAGAGTGCAGACGATTCTGAAAATGCTCTGTGAAGACGCTACGACTAGCGAGTACGTCTTCACCAGTCTAAAAACAGGATCGAAAATCACTGATATGAAAAAGGGATTTGTAAGCGCTTGCCGCGATGCCGGGATCGTTAATTTCACTTTCCACGACCTTCGACACACGTGGTCATCGCGGGCTGCTGAGATGGGAGTTCCTGAGCATGTACGACGCGACATTCTCGGACATAGCTCATCTAGCATGACCGGCGACTACACTCATGCTTCACCCGAGGAAATGGAACGAGCGATGGAAGCAGTAGCCGATTACACTCGCATGATGTCGAAATCCTCGGCAAAATCTCGGCAAAATGGCATACAGCGGCGTTCACTGCAATCTGCCGCTGTTTTGTAAGTTATTGAAGTGCAAGGAGAAGATTGGTAGCGGGGGGCGGGATCGAACCGCCGACCTTGGGGTTATGAATCCCACGCTCTAACCATCTGAGCTACCCCGCCACGGAAAGGCATTTCATTATATGGCTCAATCGAAAGAGGTCAAGAAAGCACGACAAAATAGGC
>Ga0157380_10000051_pt1 | contig 68466 bp, 69 predicted proteins | sample S35metaG_FD_119757 | JGI IMG/M metagenome (GOLD analysis project Ga0157380, IMG submission 119757) | Switchgrass rhizosphere microbial communities from Kellogg Biological Station, Michigan, USA - S3-5 metaG | ecosystem: Host-associated > Plants > Roots > Rhizosphere > Soil | place: USA...
CGTTACCACATCATCCGTGGTGCACTGGATACATCGGGCGTGGAAGGACGTAACCAGCGCAGGAGCAAATACGGAACAAAAAAGCCAAAAGCAGGTGCAGCACCGGCAAAGGCAAAAAAATAAACTAAAAATCATCCTATAAAATAACGGAGTAACCAGATGCGGAAGTCGAAGCCTAAAAAAAGAATGTTGTTGCCTGATCCCAAGTTCAATGATACGTTGGTGACCAGGTTCGTAAACAACCTCATGTATGCCGGCAAAAAGAGCCTTTCATATGAGATTTTCTATAATGCACTTGAAATTGTAGAAAACAAAACCAAGGAACCCGGACTGGATCAGTGGAAGAAAGCCCTCGGTAATGTCATGCCCAGCGTGGAAGTTAAAAGCCGCAGGGTGGGAGGAGCAACCTTTCAGATTCCCGGTGAAGTACGTCCCGACAGGAAAACAGCCCTGGGCATTAAATGGATGATCATGTTTGCCCGCAAACGCAATGAAAAGACGATGGCAGATAAGCTGGCCGGAGAAATTATTGCAGCAGCAAAAGGTGAAGGTGCAGCAGTGAAGAAAAAAGATGATACGCACCGGATGGCTGATGCCAATAAGGCATTCTCGCATTTCAGGGCTAACTAATTTAAATTAAATATACAAAAGCGCTTAATTCAGCAAAGGAGTAAAAAATAAAATGGCCACAGACCTTAAATATACACGGAATATTGGTATTTCAGCTCACATTGACGCCGGTAAGACAACTACTACCGAGCGTATCCTTTATTATACCGGTATCAACCACAAGATTGGTGAAGTGCATGATGGCGCTGCCACCATGGACTGGATGGTGCAGGAGCAGGAGCGTGGTATTACTATTACTTCAGCGGCTACCACCACTTTCTGGAATTACCCGACATCCAATGGCAAGAATACTCCCGATACCCGTAAATATAAAATGAACATCATCGACACTCCAGGCCACGTGGATTTTACCGTGGAAGTGGAGCGTTCGCTGCGTGTACTTGACGGTGCTGTTGCCTTGTTCTGCGCTGTGGGCGGTGTTGAGCCCCAGTCGGAGACGGTATGGCGCCAGATGAATAAATATCATGTTCCCCGCATCGGTTTCGTGAATAAAATGGACCGTGCAGGCGCTGACTTTTTCAGCGTGGTAACACAGGTGAGAGAGCGTCTTGGAGGCAATGCCATTCCATTACAGGTTCCCATCGGTGCTGAAGAAACATTCAAAGGGGTAGTTGACCTGATCAGAAATAAAGCCATTGTATGGGATGAATCCACGCAGGGCATGACCTATACGGAAATTCCGATTCCAGATGACCTGAAAGAAGAAGTGCAGACCTGGAGGGCCAAGCTGGTGGAAGCTGTTGCTGAATTCGACGACCACCTGATGGAGAAATTTTTCGACAATCCTGATTCCATCACGGAAGAAGAAATGATGACTGCCATCCGAAAGGCAACCATCGCCATGAAGATCACGCCGATGATGTGTGGTTCTTCCTTTAAGAATAAAGGTGTGCAGACCATGCTCGATGCGGTGATGGCTTATTTGCCAAGCCCGATGGATGTTTCATCCGTTACCGGCATCAATCCTGAAACCAACCAGGAAGAGCAAAGAATGCCTGATGTAAAGGATCATTTTGCTTCACTGGCCTTTAAGATTGCAACGGATCCTTTTGTGGGACGTCTTGCATTCTTCAGGGTCTATTCAGGCAAGCTTGATTCGGGTTCATATGTATATAATACCCGCACCGGGAACAAGGAGCGTATTTCACGCCTGTTCCAGATGCATGCCAATAAGCAGAATGCCATCGAATCCATTGAAGCAGGTGATATCGGGGCTGCAGTAGGATTTAAGGACATCCGCACAGGCGATACGCTTTGCGATGAAAAGCATCCGATTGTACTTGAGTCGATGAGCTTCCCCACACCGGTTATCGGTCTGGCTATTGAGCCAAAGACCCAGGCTGACGTGGACAAGCTTGGTATGGCGCTGAATAAGCTTTCAGAAGAAGATCCTACTTTCAAAGTGCATACCGATGAAGAAACCGGCCAGACCGTGATCAGCGGAATGGGCGAGCTTCACCTGGAAATTATTGTGGACAGGCTGCGCCGTGAATTTAAGGTGGAATGTAACCAGGGTGCTCCCCAGGTTGCTTACAAAGAAGCGATTACAGGAACGGTTAATCACCGGGAAGTATATAAGAAACAAACAGGCGGACGCGGTAAGTTTGCCGATATCCATATAACTGTAGGTCCGGTTGATGCTGACTTTGACATGACGAAGACCCATCTGCAGTTCGTCAATGAAATCACCGGTGGAAATATTCCCCGCGAATTCATCCCTGCAGTGGAAAAAGGCTTCAAGGCCGCCATGATCAATGGTGTGCTTGCAGGCTATCCGCTCGACAGTCTGAAAGTTGTTTTGACTGATGGTTCATACCATACCGTTGACTCTGATTCATTGTCGTTTGAAATCTGCGCCAGAACTGCTTTCAGAGAAGCATTGCCAAAAGCAAAACCGGTATTGCTGGAACCCATCATGAAAATTGAAGTGGTAACTCCGGAAGAAAACATGGGAGATGTAATCGGTGACCTTAATAAGCGTCGCGGACAGCTCGAAGGCATGGACAGCCGTGCCGGTGCGCAGGTGATCAAAGCCAAGGTGCCGCTTTCTGAAATGTTCGGATATGTGACCACCTTACGTACCATCACCTCAGGACGTGCTTCTTCATCCATGGAGTTCTCTCACTATGCTGAAGTGCCAAAAGCAATTTCAGATGAAGTGGTAGCCAAGGTAAAAGGTAAAAAAGCAGAAAAAGTTTAATTAATTAAAGACTTTTAGTAAAGTAATTTAATAGGTTAATACCCAATATAATATTAAATGAGCCAAAGAATCAGAATTAAATTAAAATCTTACGACTACAACCTGGTTGATAAGTCGGCAGAGAAAATCGTAAAGACAGTAAAGACGACAGGCGCTGTTGTGAATGGACCAATTCCTCTTCCAACAGAAAAGAGAATCTATACTGTGTTACGTTCACCGCACGTGAATAAGAAGGCGCGGGAACAATTCCAGCTTTGCTCCTACAAAAGACTGTTGGATATTTACAGCTCTACAGCTAAAACTGTGGATGCGCTGATGAAGCTGGAGTTACCCAGTGGTGTTGAAGTTGAAATTAAAGTATAGTTAGTTAAATTATTTATTAGAAGCAATTTAGTTAGTAAAATCAAAATTGATAATATAACAGACCATGTCAGGAATAATAGGTAAAAAAGTAGGGATGACCAGCATCTTTGATGCAGAAGGAAAGAACATTCCCTGTACCGTGATTGAAGCCGGACCATGTGTGGTAACGCAGATCAGAACAGAAGAAACCGATGGCTACAAAGCCGTTCAGCTTGCTTTTGATGAGAAAAAAGAAAAACACACCACCGCTGCTTTGAAGGGTCATTTTGCAAAAGCGAAAACCACTCCCAAAAGGAAAATAGCAGAGTTCAAAGAATTTACGCAGGAGTTCAGCCTGGGTGATACGGTGAAAGCCGATTTATTTGCAGAAGGTGACTTTTGCGACGTGGTTGGCATTTCCAAAGGAAAGGGATTCATGGGCGTAGTAAAGCGTCACGGATTCAGCGGGGTAGGCGGAACCACACACGGACAGCATAACAGGCTCAGGGCTCCCGGATCCATGGGTGCTTCTTCCTGGCCATCAAGGGTTTTTCCGGGTATGCGTATGGCGGGCCGAACCGGCTACGACAGGGTGAAAATCCAGAACCTGCAGGTAGTAAAAGTAATTCCTGAGCAAAATCTGATCTTGATCAAAGGTGCAGTACCAGGACATAAAGGAACTTATTTAACATTAGAGAAATAAATGGAACTTCCCGTTTTACAGGTTTCCGGACAGGAAACAGGACGTAAGGTGTCGTTGAACACCGAAATATTTGGTTCAGAGCCGAACGATCATGCTATTTACCTCGATGTGAAGCAATACATGGCCAATAAAAGGCAGGGAACGCATAAGTCGAAAGAGCGAAACGAAGTTTCAGGAACCACCAAAAAGCTGAAAAGACAAAAGGGTACTGGCGGAGCACGTGCAGGCAGCATGAAATCACCGTTGTTTGTCGGTGGCGGACGTATTTTCGGACCAAGACCAAGAGATTACAGTTTTAAGCTGAATAAAAAGCTGAAGCGTGTTGCACGTATTTCAGCCCTGTCATATAAAGCCAAAAGCAACAGCATCATGGTTACGGAAGATTTCGGTATGGAATCACCGAAAACCAAACAGTACATGAACATTCTCAAGTCGCTTTCACTGGCAGATAAGAAAACGCTGGTGGTTGTTTCTGAAGACAACAAAGGCCTGTACCTGTCGTCGCGTAATTTGCCGAAGAACAAGGTGATTACAGCAGCCGAACTGAATACATATGACATCCTGAATGCAACCAACCTGTTGCTTACTGAGAGCAGCCTGCCCATCATAGAAAATAACTTATTGAAATGAGCATCTTAAAAAAACCGATCATCACTGAAAAGATGACCAGGCTTGGTGAGAAAGCCGGCCGTTATGGATTTTATGTAAGTCCGCAAGCCAATAAAATTGAGATCAAACAGGCTGTTGAAGCCATGTATGGTGTCAATGTGGAAGCGGTAAATACCATGATCGTACATGGAAAAGCCAAGGTTAGATATACCAAGACCGGATTCCAGTCAGGTAACCGCCCCACGCTTAAAAAAGCAATTGTCACTTTGAAAAAAGGAGAAACCATCGACTTCTTCAGTAATATTTAATCATTAGTTAGCAGGAAAAAGAAATGGCAGTTAAAAAATTACGCCCGACTACCCCCAGTCAGCGTTTCATCATCAAGAGCAGCTTTGAAGAAATCACAGCATCAAAGCCTGAGAAGAGCCTGTTGGTTTCGCTGAAAAATTCAGGCGGACGGAACAACACCGGTAAGATGACCATGCGCTACATTGGTGGCGGTCACAGGAAAATGCTCCGTATCATCGATTTCAAACGCGACAAAACAGGCATTGAAGGTGTGGTGAAAACCGTTGAGTACGATCCGAACCGCACCGGCAGGATTGCACTGGTAGTTTATAAAGACGGCGAGAAAAGGTATATCCTTGCTCCAACAGGCCTGAAAGTGGGTCAGTCCATATCATCCGGTGAAGCTGCTGCGCCAGAGATCGGCAATGCATTATTCATCAAGGACATTCCGCTTGGAACGCTTATTCATAACATAGAATTACGTCCCGGACAGGGCGGCATCATTGCCCGTACCGCCGGATCATATGCACAGCTTGCAGCCCGCGACGGCCGCTATGCTACCATCAAACTGCCATCAGGCGAAACGCGCATGATCCTCGTTAACTGCATGGCTTCCATCGGAACAGTATCAAATCCTGATCACAACCAGGAAAGCCTTGGTAAAGCTGGTCGCAAGCGCTGGCTGGGACGCCGTCCTAGAGTAAGGGGCGTTGCGATGAATCCGGTTGATCACCCGATGGGTGGAGGTGAAGGTAAAGCTTCAGGCGGACAGCCGCGTTCAAGAAAAGGCCTGTATTCGAAAGGTTATAAAACAAGGCATCCGAAGAACAAGTCGAATAAATACATCATCGAAAGAAGAAAGAAATAATTAAGGGCTTTGCCCTGACAGCTAAAAAAACAAGTATCAAACAATGAGTCGTTCCCTCAAAAAAGGTCCTTATATCGACCAAAAACTGGAAAAAAAGATTCTTGGAATGAATGAATCCAAGAAGAAATCAGCGGTGAAAACATGGTCACGCAGATCCATGATCTCTCCTGATTTTGTAGGACACACACTTGCCGTTCATAATGGCAACAAATTCATACCTGTTTACATCACTGAAAACATGGTAGGGCACAAGCTGGGTGAGTTCGCACCAACAAGGACATTCAGGGGACACTCTGGTAATAAAGACAAAGCAACTACATAAGGACATGGGAGCAAGAAAACGTAATGCTGCTGAAGCAAGAAAAGAGGCAATGAAATCAACCTACTTTGCCAGGCTGGTTAATTGTCCGACATCACCGCGTAAGATGCGCCTGGTGGCTGATATGATCAGGGGTAAAAAAGTTAACCTGGCGCTTTACATGCTGAAATACAGCAATAAGGAAGCTGCTTTAAGAATGCAAAAGCTGTTGTTATCGGCACTTTCCAACTGGCAGGCCAAGAATGAAGGAGCGCGAATGGAAGATGAGAGCCTCTTCATCAAGGAAGTGCATGTTGACAGCGGGCGTCAGCTCAAGCGGCTGAGGACTGCTCCGCAGGGCCGTGGACACCGGATCCGCAAGCGTTCCAACCACATCACCCTGATCGTGGATCACAAAAATTCAAACGTGCCAGTTGCAGCACCTGTAGCGGCAGAAGAAACTCAAAACTAAAAACCACCAATCAATTATAAATGGGACAAAAAGCACATCCAATAGGTAACAGGTTAGGAATCATCAGGGGATGGGATTCAAACTGGTACGGAGGCAAAGATTATTCAGAAAAATTAGTCGAAGACGAAAAGATCAGGAAATACCTGAATGCGCGTCTTGCCAAAGGCGGGGTTTCAAAAATCGTTATTGAAAGAACCCTGAAGCTGATCACCATTACCATCAACACGGCGCGTCCGGGTATTGTGATTGGTAAAGGTGGAACCGAGGTGGATAAGATCAAGGAAGAGCTGAAGAAAATTACCAGGAAAGATGTGCAGATCAACATATTTGAAATCAAGCGCCCTGAGCTTGATGCACAACTGGTAGGCGAGAACATTGCCAAGCAGCTTGAAGCGCGTATCTCCTTCAGGAGGGCGGTTAAATCGGCTGTTGCCTCTACCATGAGGATGGGAGCAGAAGGAATCAAGGTTATGGTTGCAGGACGTCTGGGCGGTGCTGAAATGGCAAGAACAGAACAGTATAAGGAAGGACGTATTCCGCTTCATACTTTCCGTGCCGACATTGACTATGCATTGTCAGAAGCACAAACCACCTATGGAAAAATCGGTGTGAAGGTGTGGATCTGTAAGGGAGAAGTTTACGGCAAGCGCGATCTGGCACCCAATATCGGTACCAACAGCACGCCGAGCAAAGGCAGGATGGAGCGCAGTGAAGGCGGACCAAGGGGTCCAAGAGAAGGCCGTGGTGACCGTAACGACCGTGGCGGTGACCGTGGAGGAAAAGGCAGGGGAGGAAAGCGATAATAATCAGCGAAAAAAAGAAAAAGTAAACCATTTTATATAAACAGAAATGCTACAGCCTAAGAAGTCGAAATTCAGGAAGATGCACAAAATGAAGTCAAAGGGCAACGCCACACGCGGCGCTGAGATAGCCTTTGGTTCATTTGCGATCAAATCCCTGGAAACAGCATGGTTAACAGGTCGTCAGCTGGAAGCTGCGCGTGTGGCCGTAACAAGGTTCATGAAAAGGGAAGGCCAGATTTGGATCCGTGTGTTCCCTGATAAGCCAATCACCAAAAAGCCTGCTGAGGTACGTATGGGAAAAGGTAAAGGTGCTCCCGAATACTGGGTTGCCGTAGTAAAACCGGGCCGTATTCTTTTTGAAGCGGAAGGTGTGTCTGAAGCCACAGCGAAGGAAGCACTTCGCCTGGCAGCACAGAAACTGCCTGTGACCACCAAATTCATTGTCAGAAGAGATTACGCTAAAAAGGCAGATCAAATAAAATAATTAAACGATGAAACAGAACATTGTAAACGATCTGACAACGGATGAAATCCGTGACCGCATCGTGGAAGAGAAAAATAACTATGCGAAGCTGCGCATGAATCATACCGTTTCACCGGTTGAGAATCCGCAGAAATTGAAAATATCCAGGCGACTGATTGCACGACTGCATACAGAGCTGAAGAAAAGAACCACCAACCAGCAAACAGCTTAAAAATAAAAAACATGGCTATTGAAAGAGCGCTCAGAAAAGAAAAAATTGGTATTGTTTCGAGCAATAAAATGAGTAAATCCATTGTGGTTGCAGTGGAGCGGAAAGTGAAGCACCCGAAATACGGGAAGTTCATCAAGAAGACCACCAAGTTCATGGCACACGATGAGAACAACACCTGCTCCATAGGCGACAAGGTGCTTATCCAGGAGACACGTCCAATGAGCAAGAATAAGAACTGGAGGCTGGTTGAGGTGCTTGAAAAAGTAAAATAACGGGAATTTCTATTCTGAACAGAATTATTAATCAATTAAGACAATTAAAATAAAATGATACAGCAAGAATCCAGGTTGGCTGTTGCCGATAACAGCGGCGCCAAAGAAGTGCTTTGCATCAGGGTGCTGGGCGGTACGGGAAAAAGATATGCTTCCATCGGCGATAAAATCGTGGTTACTGTAAAGCATGCGCTTCCTTCGGGCAACATCAAAAAGGGAACTGTTTCGAAAGCCGTAGTGGTAAGGGTAAGAAAAGAAGTGAGGAGAAATGACGGTTCCTATATACGTTTTGACGACAATGCGGTGGTGTTGCTGACAGCCAACGACGAATTAAGGGGCACCCGTATTTTCGGACCTGTAGCACGCGAGCTTCGTGAGAAGCAGTTTATGAAAATAGTATCATTAGCACCAGAAGTATTATAAGAACATGGAAAGCAAAAAAAATAAGCAGCCCAAATTGAAGATCCGCAAAGGCGACACGGTGAAAGTGATCACCGGTGATTCAAGAGGCCAGCAGGGAAAAGTCCTCTCCATCGACCTTGCCAAGAGCAGGGCCATAGTGGAAAGGGTGAACATGATTTCAAAACACAGCAAGCCAAATGCTAAAAACACGCAGGGCGGCATTGTTAAGCAGGAAGCATCGATCCATATTTCAAACCTGATGCTTGTGGATCCTTCCGGCGGAGAGCCTACACGTGTAGGGCGCAGGCTGGTTGACGGAAAACTAATGCGTTATTCAAAAAAATCACAGGAGGTAATTAAGAAATGAGCTACACACCTAGATTAAAATCGAAATATAAAAACGAGATCGTTAAGAATTTAAAGGATCGTTTTCAATACAGCAGCATCATGCAGGTGCCGCGTCTGACCAAAATTTGCCTTAACCAGGGTGTGGGCGAAGCGGTATCCGACAAAAAAATGATTGAGTCAGCTGTAGCCGAAATGAGCACCATTACCGGTCAGCGTGCAGTGTCGACCAAATCAAAGAAGGATATCTCCAACTTTAAGCTTCGTGTCAATGTGCCCATTGGTGTTAAAGTGACGCTGCGTGACAACAACATGTATGAATTCCTTGACAGGCTTATCGCTGTGGCGCTGCCACGTATCCGCGACTTCAAAGGCGTTAACGACAAGGGTTTCGACGGCAGGGGAAATTACACACTGGGTGTAACCGAGCAGATCATCTTCCCTGAAATTGATATCGACAAAGTAAACAAGATCATGGGAATGGATATTACGTTCGTGACTACTGCACAGACTGACCAGGAAGCCATGGAACTATTAAAAGCGTTTGGTATTCCATTCAAAAATCAAAATAACTAATTACACATGGCAAAAGAATCAATCAAAGCAAGAGAATTAAAGCGTCAGCGCATTGTTGCCAAATATGCCGATAGACGTGCAGCAATGAAAGCCGCAGGCGACTATGCAGGATTGAATGCATTACCCAGAAATGCCTCACCGGTGCGTTTGCACAACCGTTGCAAGCTTACGGGACGTCCAAGAGGTTACATCCGCCAGTTTGGAATTTCAAGAATTATTTTCAGGCAGATGGCCCTGGAAGGAAAGATCGCCGGAGTAACCAAGGCAAGCTGGTAATAAATTAAATTAAAAGAATAAAATTTAAATCATAATGACTGATCCAATAGCAGATTACCTCACACAGATAAGAAATGCCATGAAGGCAAATCACCGTGTGGTTGAGATTCCAGCCTCCAATATCAAGAAGGAAATGACCAAGATCCTTTTTGACAAGGGATATATAGCCAATTACAAATTTGACGCAACGGAGAATCACCAGGGAGTGATCAAAATTGCGCTGAAATATCATCCTGTGACCAAAGTTCCGGCCATTAAGAAGCTCCAGCGAATCAGTAAGCCCGGATTGCGTAAGTATGCGCATACCATCAATACACCCCGCGTGCTGAACGGACTTGGCATAGCCATTCTTTCCACATCCAAAGGCATGATGACCGATAAGGAAGCAAGGAACCTGGGCGTAGGCGGTGAAGTTATTTGTTATGTTTATTAATCAGAACTAAAATTCAGAAGCATGTCACGCGTAGGAAAACTACCCATTCCAATAACCAAAGGTGTTGAAGTTGCTGTGAAAGGAAACGAAGTAACAGTTAAAGGCCCGAAAGGAACACTCACGCAAAAGCTGAGTGATGGAATTACCGTTGAAGTAAAAGACAACCTTGTTGAGCTTAGCCGTGCAACGGAGCAAAAGCGGCATAAAGCGGCACATGGCTTATACCGTGCCCTGATCGCCAACATGATCACCGGTGTATCAGAAGGATTCAAGGCATCACAGGAACTGGTGGGCGTGGGATACCGTGCCTCCAACCAGGGACAGGTGCTTGACCTGGTGCTCGGATACTCTCACCATTTTGTGTTTGAGCTTCCGAAAGAAATAAAAGTAGCAACCAAGACTGAAAGGGGATCCAACCCGACCATCATGCTTGAAAGCGCTGACAAGCAGCTGCTCGGAGCGGTTACGGCAAAGATCCGTTCACTCAGGGCACCTGAGCCATACAAAGGAAAAGGTATCAAGTATGTAGGTGAACAATTAAGAAGAAAAGCAGGTAAATCAGCTGCCAAGAAATAATACAAGATCATGATCACAAAAAAAGAATCACGCAGAAAAACAATCAGGATGCGTATCCGCAAAAGATTAAGCGGAACTGCAGCATGTCCAAGGCTCTCTGTTTTCAGGAGCAACAAGCAGATCTATGCCCAGGTTATTGATGATCTTACCGGACGTACGCTGGCATCAGCTTCATCACGTGAAGTTACCGGTGGTGAAAAAGTAAACAAGACCGGACAGGCTGAACAGGTAGGAAAGCTGATTGCAGAAAAAGCAGTGGCTGCCGGAGTTTCAGCAGTTAAATTCGACAGGGGCGGTTACCTGTATCATGGAAGAATAAAATCATTAGCAGATGCTGCCCGTAATGGTGGCCTTAAATTCTAAAAAATATGTTGGCATCAAATTCAAAAAGAGTAAAATCCAGTGAAATGGAACTGAAGGACCGCCTGGTAGGAATCCAGCGTGTTACCAAGGTTACCAAAGGAGGACGGGCATTCACATTTTCAGCAATCGTTGTGGTTGGTGATGAAAAGGGTGTGGTTGGCTATGGACTCGGTAAAGCCAAAGAGGTAACCGATGCAGTTTCAAAAGGCGTGGATGATGCAAAGAAAAACCTGGTGAAGGTTTCTGTTTCCAAAGGAACAGTGCCTCATGAGCAGATCGGAAAATTCGGCGGTGCGCTTGTATTTCTAAAGCCTGCAGCTCCCGGTACGGGTGTAATTGCCGGAGGTGCCATGCGCGCCGTGCTGGAAAGCGTCGGGATCACCGACGTGCTTGCCAAGTCAAAAGGCTCTTCCAATCCGCACAACGTGGTTAAGGCCACGCTCGATGCATTGCTTCAGATGCGTGATGCCATCACGGTTTCACAGCACAGGGGAATTAAACTCTCCAGGGTATTCAACGGTTGATAATTTATTTCAGATAATCCAAACATGGGAAAGATCATCATTAAACAAATAAAAAGCGGTATCGACAGACCCGCAATTCAGAAAAGGACACTGATTGCCCTCGGTCTCACCAAAATGAACAGGGCCAGGGAAGTTGAAGCAACTCCTCAGATCATGGGTATGGTTAACTCGGTCAGACACCTGTTGTCGGTAGAAAAAGTAAAATAATTTCGAAATCAATTTTAACTGATAAATAAAAATGGATTTAAGTAATTTAAAACCTGCTACGGGATCAACCAAAAACAGAAAACGGGTTGGACGCGGACAAGGTTCGGGTCGTGGCGGTACCTCCACAAGGGGACATAAAGGCGCCAAATCAAGATCGGGCTATTCCAGCAAAAAAGGTTTTGAAGGCGGTCAGATGCCACTGCAGCGTCGTCTTCCAAAATTCGGTTTCAAGAACATCAACAGGGTGGAATACAGCGGTATCAACCTGGATGTGATCCAGAACCTGGCTGATAAATATAACATCTCCGATATCAACCTGGGTGTGCTGGTTGCTAAAGGGCTGGTTTCAAAAAGAGAGCTGGTGAAGATACTGGGCAGGGGAGAGCTTAAATCAAAAGTGAATGTTTCAGCACATGCGTTCTCTGCAACTGCAAAAGCTGCAATCGAATCAAAAGGGGGAACCACTGAAATCGCTTCCAAATGAAAAACCTGATCAATACAATACGTAATATTTTTAAAATTGATGATCTCCGGACCAGGATCATCAATACGATTCTCTTTTTGCTTGTGTACAGGCTTGGTTCGCATATTGTATTGCCCGGTGTTGACCCGCAACAACTTGCGAATCTTCAGAACCAGACTTCCAGCGGGATCATGGGACTGCTCGATATGTTTGCAGGAGGTGCGTTTTCACATGCCTCGATTTTCGCTTTGGGTATCATGCCCTATATCTCGGCATCCATCGTAGTTCAGCTGCTTGGCCTGGCCATTCCTTTCTTCCAGAAACTGCAGAAAGAAGGTGAAAGCGGCAGAAAGAAATTAAACCAGATCACCCGTTACCTCACCGTGCTTATTACAGCAGGACAAGCGCCCGGATACCTGGTTAACCTTCATTCCCAGTCACCGACAGCATTGATTTCATATACGAATCCCAACCTGGTGTCTCCGTTCCAGTTCTGGATCACTTCCATACTGATCCTCATTGCAGGAACATTGTTCGTGATGTGGCTTGGCGAGCGTATTACAGAGAAGGGAATCGGAAATGGCATTTCGCTGATCATCATGATCGGTATCATTGCCCGTTTACCTTTTGCCTTCCGTGACGAATTCTTCTCCAGGCTGAATGAAGGCGGAGGTATGGTTGTATTCCTGGTTGAAATTGTGGCATTGGTTGCTGTTATCGCATCGGTGATCCTGCTTGTGCAGGGGACCCGGAAAATTCCGGTTCAGTTCGCTAAAAAGATTGTCGGCAACAAGCAGTATGGCGGAGTTCGCCAGTATATTCCGCTCAAGGTGAATGCAGCAGGTGTAATGCCCATCATCTTTGCCCAGGCCATTATGTTTATTCCTGCCACTGTAGCACAGTTCTTTCCCGAGTCAGCTTCCTGGCAGGGATTTGCAGCGGCATTTACGGATTTTCATTCCTTCTGGTATAATTTTACCTTTGCATTCCTGATAATCATCTTTACTTATTTCTATACGGCTATTTCGGTGAATCCGAACCAGATGGCAGAGGATATGAAGAAGAACGGCGGTTTTATTCCCGGTGTAAAGCCCGGCAAGCAAACTGCAGGATTTATTGATGATGTGATGTCCAAGATAACGCTTCCCGGATCCATATTCCTTGCGTTTGTGGCCATCATGCCCAGCTTTGCAAAGATTGCAGGAGTTAACAGCCAGTTCGCCCAGTTTTATGGCGGAACATCGTTGCTGATCCTGGTTGGTGTTGTGCTTGATACCCTGCAGCAGATTGAAAGTCATCTGCTCATGCGTCATTACGATGGTCTGATGAAATCGGGCAGGATCAAAGGACGTACAGCAGTTGGTGCGGCAGTATAAATGAAAGTGAAAAAGTAACATATCTGATCGTGGAAATTATTTATAAGACCGGCGAGCAGATTGATTTGATAAGAATTAGTTCTTTACTTGTTGGAAATACACTGGCAACCGTGGCCGGAATAATGCGCCCGGGGATTACGACCGATGAAATGGATGCAGTAGCTGAAGATTATATCCGCAGCAATGCAGGCACACCTTCATTCAAGAATTACAAAGGTTATCCCAAAACGCTTTGCATTTCGGTGAATGAAGAAGTGGTTCATGGCATACCCGGGAAAAGGGTGCTGAAGGAAGGTGATGTGGTTTCGGTTGATTGCGGTGTATTTAAAAACGGATACCACGGTGATTCGGCTTATACCTTTGCCATCGGACCGGTTTCACCTGAAACAGAGAAGCTGCTTCGCGTTACGAAGGAGTCGCTGCTGTCAGGAATTGAGAAAGCGGTTGCAGGTAACAGGCTGGGTGATGTGAGTCATGCCATCCAGTCGCACGCTGAAGCGAGTAATTTCGGAGTGGTGCGTGAGCTGGTCGGACACGGGATCGGAAGAAGGCTGCATGAAAAGCCTGAAGTTCCCAACTTCGGAAAACGGGGTGGAGGAATGGTGCTGAAAGCCGGGTTGGTGATTGCCATTGAACCCATGATCAACCAGGGTAAGAAAAGTGTGCGACAGCTGGATGACGGCTGGACCATCACCACTGCCGACAGGATGCCATCAGCGCACTTCGAGCATACGGTAGCCGTGCAGCAGGGGAAAGCGGATGTGTTGTCATCCTTTGCAGCCATTGAAGAAGCAATAAATTTGAATAACCATTTGATTAAAATTTAAAAAGAGTAACAATTCAGCATCAGCGAAGCCCGCATGACCAAACAAGCATCTATTGAACAAGACGGAACCATCATTGAGGCATTGTCAAATGCCATGTTCAGGGTAGAACTGGAAAACGGACATGAGATCATCGCTCATATTTCAGGTAAGATGAGGATGAATTACATAAAGATACTGCCAGGCGACAGAGTGAAGATAGAAATGTCGCCATATGATTTAAGTAAAGGAAGAATAACATACAGATATAAATAATAAAACAGGCCAAAAGCCAAATACTTACAGTAATGAAAGTTAAACCATCTTTAAAAAAAAGGAGCCCCGAGTGCAAGATCGTGAGGAGAAAAGGGCGGTTGTACGTGATTAACAAAAAGAACCCGCGCTTTAAGCAGCGTCAGGGATAATCCGTAATTCAAATTAATAAACCATCAAATTAAATAAATGGCTTGTATATCAGGTATTGACTTACCAAAAAATAAAAGAGGAGAGATAGGGTTGACCTATATCTACGGAATCGGCAGAAGCACAGCCCAGGAAATCCTGGACCAGGCCGGCATCGACTATAACAAAAAAGTCCATGAGTGGAATGATGATGAACTGAACAAGATCCGCTCCATCATCACTGACCAGATCAAGGTGGAAGGTGCACTCCGTTCGGAAGTCCAGTTAAACATCAAGCGTCTTACCGATATCGGCTCTTACCGTGGAATCCGTCACCGTATCGGGCTTCCTGTTCGCGGACAGCGCACCAAGAACAATACCCGTACACGTAAAGGTAAACGGAAGACAGTTGCAAATAAAAAGAAAGTAACCAAGTAATCTATCCAATAAATTAATGGCAAAAACACAGCAGCCGGGAACTCCGGCCAAAGCGGTAAAAAGGAAAACCGTTAAAGTGGAAGCAATCGGCGAAGCACATCTGAATGCTACGTTCAACAACCTGATCATCAGTCTTACCAATACATCCGGACAGGTTATTTCCTGGTCATCCGCAGGTAAGATGGGATTCAAGGGTTCAAAAAAGAATACACCGTATGCAGCACAGATGGCTGCCCAGGATTGTGCGAAAGTTGCACACGACATGGGACTCCGTAAGGTGAAGGTATATGTGAAAGGACCCGGAGCAGGGCGTGATTCTGCAATCCGTACCCTGCATGCCAACGGCATTGAAGTGATGGAGATCATGGACATCACACCAATACCGCACAACGGATGCCGTCCTCCGAAAAGAAGAAGGATCTAATCGGAAGGCTTATCAATCAATATTAATCATACTCTACTGAATAAAGACAATGGCAAGATATCTAGGCCCAAAAACAAAAATTGCACGGAAATTTAAAGAACCGATTTACGGTCCTGATAAATATTTCGAAAAAAGAAATTACCCTCCGGGTCAGCATGGTTTGAATAAGAAAAGATCCAAATCATCTGAGTATGCAACCCAGCTGAAGGAAAAGCAGAAGGTGAAATACACCTATGGCATCCTGGAGCGCCAGTTTGCCAAAACCTTCAACAAGGCTTCCCGCATGCAGGGCATCACCGGTGAAAACCTGCTGAAGCTGATTGAGTCAAGGCTTGACAACGTGGTGTACCGTTTTGGCGTAGCTCCTACACGTAACGCAGCGCGTCAGCTTGTTTCACACAGGCACATTACTGTCAATGGCAAGGTGGTTAACGTGGCTTCGTTTACCCTCCGCTCAGGTGATATCGTGGGTGTTCGCGAAAGGTCCAAATCGTTCCAGGTAATTGCCGATGCAGTTCGTTCACGCAACAACAAATATGCATGGCTGGAGTGGGATGATGATAAGATGGCAGGCAAGTTCCTGTCGGCTCCCGCCCGCGACCAGATCACTGAAAATATCAAGGAACAGCTCATCGTCGAGCTTTATTCCAAGTAAAATGGGATGATGCCCGGCTGCTCAAAACAACCGGAAACCTCATCTGTTTATTCAGTTTAATTAAAAACATTTAAAAACTACATACGAAAATGGCAATATTAGCTTTTCAGAAACCCGATAAAGTAATCATGATTAATTCAACGGAATCCGTTGGATTATTTGAATTCCGCCCGCTTGAACCCGGCTACGGAATTACTGTTGGCAATTCTTTGAGAAGGATCCTGTTGTCGTCCCTGGAAGGACATGCAGTTACTTCCATCCGGATCTCAGGCGTGGATCATGAGTTTTCAACGATCAAGGGAGTAGTGGAAGACGTTACTGAAATCATCCTGAACCTGAAGCAGGTTCGCTTTAAAAAGCAGATTGAAAGCACTGACACCGAAAAAGTAACCATTACCGTAAACGGTAAAACACAGTTTACAGCAGGCGATATTGCCAAGCATACCACAGCATTCCAGGTGCTTAACCCTGACATGGTGATCTGCAACATGGAGCCCAATGTTAAAATACAGCTTGATCTGACCATTGACAAAGGCCGTGGATATGTGCCTGCAGAAGAGAACAAAGGTTCCAATGTAGCCATCGGCACCATTCCGGTGGATTCAATCTTTACACCCATCAGGAATGTAAAATACAATGTGGAGAATTACCGGGTGGAACAGAAAACTGACTACGAAAAGCTGGTTATGGAAATCACCACCGATGGCAGCATCCATCCGAAAGAAGCTTTGAAAGAAGCTGCTGAAATCCTGATCCACCATTTCATGCTGTTCTCTGATGAGAAGATCACCCTGGAGAACAAGCCGAAAACTCCGACTGAGGAATTTGACGAGTCATCACTGCACATGCGTCAGCTGCTGAAGACCAAACTGGTTGACATGGACCTTTCCGTCCGTGCACTGAACTGCCTCAAAGCTGCTGATGTGGAGACACTGGCTGATCTGGTTTCTTTCAACAAAAGCGACCTGCTCAAGTTCCGCAACTTCGGAAAAAAATCACTCACCGAACTTGAGGACCTTGTTCGCAGCAAAGGCCTGACTTTTGGAACCAATGTAGCAAAATATAAATTAGACAAAGACTGATCAGTTATCAACGATCAAATTAAAATTTTACCAGTACCATGCGTCACGGAAAAAAATTCAATCATTTAGGCAGAACCGCCAGTCACAGGTCGGCTATGCTGAGCAATATGGCAACTTCGCTGATCCTTCATAAAAGGATTGAAACGACATTGGCTAAAGCAAAAGCTTTGAGGACTTACATCGAGCCTCTGATCACCCGTTCAAAAACAGACTCCACCCATTCCCGCAGGTCGGTGTTCAGCTACCTGCAAAACAAGGATGCGGTAACGCAGCTCTTCAGGGATGTGGCAGTGAAAGTGGCTGACCGTCCGGGAGGTTATACCCGCATTATCAGGACAGGCAACCGTCTTGGTGATAATGCTGAAATGTGCATGATGGAGCTTGTTGACTTCAATGAGCTGTATGTAAAAGAAGGCACAACCAAAAAAGCAAAAACCACCCGCAGGAGGGGAAGTGGAGCGAAGAAGGCTAAATCGACCGAATCCATTCCAGAAGCGAAAGTAGTGGAAGAGACCAAGGATGCACCTGAAGCAGCCGCCAAGCCCAAGAAGACGACCCGTAAAAAGAAAACCGATTCAGACGACAAAAAAGACGAAGCGTAAAAGTGGTCCATGCAAAGACATAAAAAAGATAAGGCATTCAGCTTTATCTTTTTTTTTGTGTAATTTTGGAATGAAAGTTCAATGTTCCCTTCACAAAACCTGAACTTCCAGCCAAATATAAACTTTAGCCATCATTCGCTCCAACTCATCTCTCCCAACTCATAACTCATAACTAATTAATGAAGTACGATCATAAAAAACCCGCCGTATTGCTTTTAGCCGATGGAACCGTTTACCATGGAACGGCTGCAGGGCATGCAGGTATTGCCACCGGGGAATTATGCTTTAACACCGGCATGACCGGATACCAGGAAGTGTTTACCGACCCGTCGTATTACGGCCAGCTGATGGTGACCACGCACGTGCATATTGGGAATTACGGCATTGCCGACAGGGAAGGGGAGTCGGGATCAGTAAAGATTGCAGGGTTGATCTGCCGTACTTTCAGTCAGCGGTATTCCAGGTCGGGCGCTGATACCTCCATCATCAATTATTTCGCTGACCAGAAAATTGTTGCCATCACGGACGTGGATACACGCGCCGTGGTGCGTCATATACGAAGCAAGGGAGCGATGAATGCCATTGTTTCTTCTACTGAGCTGGACATCCCAACGCTGAAAGCAATGCTCGACAAAGTGCCTTCCATGGCCGGTCTCGAGCTTTCATCGAAAGTTTCGACGGAGAAAGCCTATGAGTATGGTAACAGTAAGTCGTATATGAAAGTGGCCGTGCTGGACCTTGGCGTGAAGATGAACTCGCTTCGCTGCCTGGCTGAACGCGGATGTTTTGTAAAGGTGTTTCCTTATAACAGCACTTTTTCAGAAATGGAAATGTGGGAGGCGGACGGCTACCTGATCAGCAACGGGCCCGGCGACCCGGCTGCCATGCCTGAAGTAGTGAAGACCATCAGGGACATCCAGCAGGCCAACAAGCCTTTATTCGGTATCTGCCTGGGACACCAGCTTTTGGCCGAAGCCAATGGCATCAGCACTTTCAAGATGTTCAACGGTCACCGCGGCATCAACCACCCGGTTAAAAATGTAATTGCCAGCCGGTGTGAAATCACCTCCCAGAACCACGGCTTTGCAGTGAACAGGGAAGAGATTGAAAAATCACCTGACATTGAAATTACGCATGTGAACCTCAACGATGGATCAATCGAAGGAATCAGGATCAAAAATAAAAAAGCATTTTCCGTTCAGTACCATCCTGAATCCGCTCCCGGTCCGCATGACTCCCGGTATCTTTTCGATGAATTTATCAATATGATTAAAACCAGCGTGAACAGCGGGGGAGTTGAAGCATAAATTCACAATGACTTCCCGGTTAATCAAATGATTTATAAATCTGCCAGCAAAGGCAGCTTTACAATAAATCGTTCCGGCTCTTTAATGAACTCCGGGTTGAGGTCGGTGAAAAAGGAATAACGCGCTTTAATGTTGGCAATTCCGATGGATGTTGACTTGATGGCCACTTTCTTAAGCTGCAGGTTGTTCTCGATAAAAAGGAATCCGTCGTTACAGAAGATTTTCAAATGGAGCGGTTCAGCCGGAGTAATTACATTGTGATTGATGGCATTTTCAACCACAATCTGTATGCTGAAAGGTGGAAGCTTCCGCTGCATCAACGAAGGGTCAATGTCCTGGTGTATTACAAGGTTTTCGCTGAACCTGATGCGTTGGAGATAGAAGTAAGCTTCGACATGGTTCAGCTCTTCTTCCAGTGTGATCAGATTCTGGTCTTTCAATTCAAGCACAATCCGGAACAATTTTGAAAACGCATTGGTGAATTTGACCGCCTTTTCCGTATCGCTGCCAATCAGGAACGACAATGCATTCAGCGTATTGAACATGAAATGGGGACTGACCTGGCTTTTCAATATCTCAAATTTGGCGAGCATGTTTTCATTGCTGAGGTACTCGTTATTTTTTTCCAGTGATTTCTTTTCTTTTTCAATGAGCTGCTTCTCCCTGGTCACCAGTTCGAAGTTCCTTTTTCTCAGCTTGAAATTGCGGAACATCACAATCAGTACAACTACAGCAAGCAGGATAATAACCAGCATCACATACCTGGCCAGCCGGTCGTTTCTGGATTTGAGGTCGAGCAGGTCCTTGCTGATCTTCAGGTTTTCAATTTCCTTATCCTTTAGCGCCACATTGAATTTGGCTTCTGCATCAGCAATGTTCTTGAGGTTCTCCTCATCATACATTTTTTTTCGCAGCTTGGTAAGTTCATCGATATAAAACAAGGCAAGCTTTGTATTATTTTTAGTTACATAAAGCGGAATTACGTCTTCATAGAATCTTTCAATCAGATCGATGGAATTGCTTTTCTGTGCCGCATCTCCGCCAATCTGATAATAATAGGTAGCCTTGTCGATCATACCGGCATTGTAATATAAATTTCCGAGTGAAATGCCTATACGGCCGAGGAGGTCGTCGCTGCCGGTTTTTTTCTGGTATTCAAGCGCAATGAATTCATAAGCTTCTGAATTTTTGAAATCATCGATCACTGAATAGCAGGATGCAATATTATGATTGAGCACACCGGCGGAATAAGGATCGTTTTCAGGAGATACATACTGCGCGGCTTTTTTATAGATGTCAATGGCAGCCTGGGTTTTTTCACCATAGTCATAAGCCACCCCCAGATTAATGTAGATCGTTTTCATCATCACGGAATCGCTCTTGTCTGCCTGGTTGAGCGCGTCCATCAGGTATTTCTCCGCATCTTCATACCGCGCAGTCCTGATCATGATGATGCCGATGTTCATCAGGCTGTAGGCTGCCCGTTTTTTATTGCGCATACTGTTGTTGAAGTCATATGCCTGCTGATAGGTTTTAATGGCTTCAGCATACTCCCCGATAGCTCTCTTTGTAAGCCCTCTCACATCAAGCAGCCTGCCGTATTTTGCCGAGTCTTTCGCAGATAAAGCGGCCGACAGCAGGCTGTCAATCCCTTTATTTACAGCTTCTGGCCCCCTTTCAACTTCATTGAACAGGCTGTCAATAATAAGCTTGTCGGCAGGTTTGAGCACCTGGACCTGCGCACATACCCATGAATTCATAAAAAACAGCACGAATGCCGGAAGCAGATGAAGAGGGCGACGGTTCACGAAGGGCTTATTTTTATAACAGTTTTTAGTGTTGCAAATATAAAATTAACTGCTAAAATCCGGCAATGCATCAGGAACGGACGGAATTAATTTATTTTTGCAGCCTGAATATATGCTTACATGAGGGCAAACAGTATGGAGGATAAATGCAGGGAGCTAAGCAAGGTCTGTGCAGAAGAATGTGTTTCATGCGCATTGCATGCAAAACGCCTGGATGATATGGATGCATGCATCAGCGCCTGTAACAGTTGTGCGACAATATGTACGAAAGTGATAAAAGCCTCGTGGCTCACCGAAGAACTGTTGAGGAAATGCGAGGATGCCTGTCTGGCCTGCGCATCCGTCTGCTCAGGTTATGATGACAGCCGGTTCCACGCCTGTGCCGACAGCTGCCGCAAATGTGCGGAAGCATGCAGCATGCTGATTTTATACGGAACTTTTCAAAAGCAATGAACTGAAAAATTATGCTGTTGGAAGTATTTGGTAAGAATCCCGGGAAAATCGAGCTGGAGAAATTAAAGCGGTCGCCGAACTTCAGGGATGGCTTCTTTCAGAATGTAGAACCCACTGAAATTACACTGAAGGGCGTTTCCATGATGAAAATGTTAAAGGACTTCTTTAACAAGCCTCCCTCAGTTACTCCGGCTTTAGTAATTCCTTCCGTTAAAAGCGATCTGAAAAACATTCAGGCTGAAAAACCTGTCATTACCTGGTTCGGGCATTCATCTTACCTGATCAGCTCCAGGGGGTTTCATATTCTTGTCGACCCGGTTTTCAAGGGGAGCGCCTCTCCATTCCGTGGAATGGTAAAATCATTTAGGGGTACTGATATATATGATGTTGACAACCTGCCACCTGTTGATCTGCTGCTCATAACACACGATCATTTCGATCACCTGAATTACCGAACAATAAGCAGGCTGAAAGGAAAGGTGAAAAAGGTTGTTGTACCGGCTGGAGTAGCTTCACACCTGCAGTACTGGGGGTGGGATGGTAACATGATTACGGAACTGGACTGGTGGGATTCCATACAGCCTGCTGCTGATATAAAGCTGGATGCAGCACCTGCCCGGCATTTTTCAGGAAGGACTTTCACCAGGAATAAAACACTGTGGGTATCCTATGTTCTTTCAATGCACGGATACAACCTTTTTGTGGGCGGGGATTCAGGATATGACAGTCAGTTTGAGGTGATCGGAAATAAATTCGGGCCCTTTGATCTGGCCGTGCTGGAATGCGGACAATATGGAAAAGACTGGCCCTACATCCACATGACACCGGAAGAAACCGTAAAAGCTGCCAGGGATCTGCGGGCAAAAAAGTTTATTCCTGTACACTGGGGAAAGTTCGCACTCGCTTATCATGCCTGGAATGACCCGGCAAAGCGGGTTTACGCCGAAGCAACCAAGATGAATGTGCAGGTTGTCATTCCAAAAATCGGAGAACCATACACGCTGGATAAACCTTATGTACAGGAAATCTGGTGGACAGAATGATCCTGTATCTATAATGGTTTCCGTCCCTGGATCACCCGCAGCAGCACTACAATGATTGCAATCACCAGCAGGAAATGGATGAATGCACCGGCCTGAAATCCTAAAAAGCCGATCAGCCAGGCAATGACCAGAATCACTGCAATAATATAGAGTATATTTCCCATTTTTTTAAGATTGGTAAATCTATCTCCTGCTGTTTATATTAACATGCCAGACTTTTAAGCTCCATGGTAAAGTCTGCAAAAGGGTTGACAATATCCATGTTTTCAGGTAACGGGAAGCGGAATACCCATCATGGGGAATTACGGAAAACGAAAAATTTAAATACATCGTACTGCCATCCACTTCGAGATATTCGTGAACCTGCCTTTTTTATTTAAGATCAATTTGATAGGTTTGTAACCTTATTTTTCAATATGAATATTGAGGAACTCAGGAAGATCTGCCATTCACTGAAACACACCACAGAAGACATTAAGTGGGGGCATGACCTGGTTTTTTCCATCGGGGGAAAGATGTATTGCGTTACATCTGTTGATGAATCTCCCACCTCTGTTTCATTTAAAGTAACTCCTGAAGAATTCGACGAATTAAGTGTGAAAGACGGCTTTAAACCTGCACCTTATGTTGCAAAGCATAAATGGGTATTAATTGACGATGTGAGCAGGATGAATAAAGGAGATTGGGAGAAATATCTCAGGCAGTCCTACCAGCTTGTAAAAGACAAGCTTCCGGTTAAGATCAGAAAGCAACTCGATTGACCGGACCCGGGCAGAAGCCACATTATTAATCTTAGCATCCGTTTACCGATGGCATATTTTTTAGAATAGCGCTATTGGTGTTAACTATGGATGACAATTTAAAGTTCCCAAAGGGTCAGTATGTGCTGCTTGCTGAAGACGACCCCGATGATCAGATGTTGTTCAGTGATGCGTTTCATGAAGTGAATAACATTTACCTGGACCTTTTAACCGTTAATGACGGGAAGCAGCTGATGGATTTCCTTTGTTCATCCTACCACAACCTGCCGCGACTGGTTTTCCTGGATCTTAATATGCCGCTTAAGGATGGTTATGAGTGTCTGTTGGAGATCAAGGGGAATGAAAATCTTTCCACGCTTCCTGTAATCATCTATACCACTGCAGGAACCAGTGAAACCATTGAAAAGTTGAGAGAGGCAAAGGCACATCTGTATGTTACAAAACCAAGAAATTTTTCGCGTCTCAAGCAGATCATACACAAGGTGCTGGTAAGTGATTTTGTCAGCAACCTGAGTGAACCCAGGAAGGACCATTTTCTGCTGTTTTCCGAAGAATAACAAGAATATTACACGATAACACCCTGAAAAATGAGCTAACCTACTGTAACATTCCCTTGCAGAACAAGTTAAATACATCACTGCAGGTTTGTCTTTTTTAAATGACAGTTAATAAAAAAAACAGAATTAATGAGAAGAAGAAGCACTAACACGAATAATGAAGATTTCATCAACCCTTACAGCAGGAGTGAAGTCGACTACTGGGCAAGGAAATGGAACGTCAGCTTTCATATCCTGCGGGCTGCCATGGATGTTACAGGCAGCTCCAATGTAACCCATATCAGGAATTTTTTACAGCGGTTGAAATTTATTAATGAATAAGCCAGGCAAATACAGAATATTTTGAAGCAGTATAATTGATTCAAAATCCACCTTCATCGTGCATTCCTGCAACCAGCTGTTACCAATCACATTCATCAACATCTGAGAAATAAGTAAAGCGTCCCGGCAACAGCCGGGACGCTTTTTTAAAAACGGAAGTTCGCTCCACCTGAATTTAGTTCCTCATTTGGAACGCATCCAAATCCTATCTGATCACATTGAACTTGATCACCTTTGTCTTGTTTTCATTGACAACAGAGAGATAATAGAGACCATCTTCTAATACGGCTGTGCCTACATAAAGCTCATGTTTCCCCTCCTCAAACACCTTTTCAGCAACTGTTAAGATTTTCCTTCCTGATACATCGTAAATCACCAGCTGTACCCTTTCGCTGGCAGCCATATCAATGGTAACATAGAAGCCCTCAGTTACAGGATTCGGATGGAGTCCAAAAGTGTTTTCATTTACCTCCCTGCTATCCGGGAACATACCTGCCCTTGGTGCAGGTTGCGTAATGGTGACACTTTTGGTTTTGGTGCAGCCGTTTGCATCTGTAACAGTCACTGTATATGTCCCGGCGCTGAGATTGACGGCTGTCGCAGTTGTAATTACAGGAACAGTATTCCAGGAATATAGGTATGGGGGAGTGCCGCCGCTCACATTAGCCGTAGCCGATCCATTGTGCCCGCCTGGTGTGCTCACATTGGTCTTTGTAATGGAAATGGTGATGGCTGTTGGCTGGGAAATGTTTATGGTGACGGTCTTTTTGCATCCCTGGCTGTCGGTAATGGTGCAGGTGAAGTTACCTGCCGCGAGGCCGGTGACGGCAGCCGTTGTTTTGACAGGTACCGTGTTCCATGAATAGGTATACGGCGGGGTACCACCGGATGCTGTTACCGATGCGGTTCCGTTATTTCCTCCGAAGCAGGATACATTGGTTTTGACAAACGTTGCAGTGAGCTGGGGTGGCTGGCTGATTGTTGCTGAATATTGTTTGGTGCAGCCTTTACTGTCGGTAACCGTTATTGTATAGGTTCCGGCAGGTATACCATGATTGTTCTTGGTAGTGACACCGTTACTCCATAAGTAGGAATACGGAGCTGTACCGCCGGATATGGAAATGTTGATTAAACCCGTGCTGCCTCCAAAGCATTTGACATTCGTCTGGACACCTGTAATTACAATAATTGGCGGCTGAGTGATGTTAACCGAAGCGGTTTTGGTACACCCGTTTACATCGCTGACAGTAACCGTGTACGTTCCGGCCGACAGACCCGTGGCTGTTGCATTGGTCTGCAATGGTACCGTGTTCCAGCTATAGGTGTAAGGCGCAGTGCCTCCGCTGGCATTTGCAGTGGCAGTGCCATTACTGCCTCCATTGCAGGAAACATTGGTCTTGGTAACATTCAGGACGAGCGCTGCCGGCTGGGTAAGTATAACCAGGGCGGTGTTTGTACAGCCTCCGTTGGTAACTGTTACCGTATATGTTCCTGCTGTCAGCCCGCTGATGTTCTGCGTTGTGGCGCCGTTGCTCCAGGTATAGGTATAAGGTCCGGTGCTTCCGGTGACAATAAGATTAATGCTGCCGTCATTTCCACCATGACATCGTATGTTTTTGCCGCCCGGGTACACAGAGGGTACAAAATTCAATCCCAGCCCTGTGCTTGTGGGCACAACTATCTGCGCCAGTATTTTGCAGCCGTTTGCATCTGTAATCAGAACAAAACTGTTTACACCATAGGCAAGGCCCGTACCTGTTGCGGTAGTTTGCACCGGTACTGTCTGCCATGCATAGGTATAAGGTGCAGTTCCGCCTGAAGGGAATACAATTGCAACGCCGTTATTCTTGAAACAACTGGCATTTTGCAATACAAGGTATGTATATGAAAGTTTGCATTTCAGGATAAGCGTAACTGATTTGGTTGCTGTACATCCGTTTGCATCGGTAACTGTTACCGTATAAGTCCCAGCGCTAAGTCCGGTTTGGTTCTGCAGGGTTGATCCGTTGCTCCATAACCACGTATATGGCGGAGTGCCTCCTGTACCCGATACATTAATGGTCCCTGAATTCGGCAGGGAGGAGGTGGGATGATTTACGGAGTTGATAAGTACGGTTACCGGTGAAACGGGTGTGAGGCTTACCTGGCAGCATACCACATCACCGCAGGAGTTGGTAATACAAACCGTATAAATACCGGCTGTACAGGTGATGCATGAATCATGGTTTACAGCCCCGCAACCTGGATTCCATGTGTAGGTATAGGGCGGGCACCTGAAGCATTCCATGCTGATGCATGCGGTTCCTTCGCCTCCGGCGCAGGTAATTGGTGTCGTATTGACTATTACATTCGGCACCCTGATTCCGTAATGGTGGCTGACTCCGTCACAGGTGGTGATCGTGAATACAATGGAATCACAACCGCTAAGATTTCCCCTCGTAAGTTCGATGGAATTATTTTCCCAGTGGAAGGAATAAGGCTGGCATCCAAATGTATTGATTACCGGAGTTACGACACTGCCGCACTGGGAGAAATTAAATGTCACAACCGGAGGAATAATCTGCGGTGAAGTTAATGTATAACAGCAGGTGACGTGGTCACCGTTGGCATTGGTGACGGTGACACAACAGGTGCCCGCAGGCAGGTTAAATGCACATGCGCCGGTAGAACCGTTACACCAGGCGTACGTATATGGCCCTTCGCCAAAGCAGACATTTACACAAAGCCTTCCGTTCTCTTCACAACAGGTCGGTTGCACGGCATTAAATGTTATCTGCGGAGCGGTTACAGACCTGGTGACGGTACAACCCCGGCTGTCTGTAATGGTTACAATATAATTTGTACATGGTTCAATATTAGTCAGGCAGGGCCCAGTAATTCCACCTCCCCAGTTATAGGTATAAGGCGGGCAGCCACCGGCAGCATTTGCGCAAATGGTGCTGCCGCAATTGCCATATTGAATGGTGGCTGATAATGGTGGTGCCAGAAGGGGTACCACAACCGTCTGCTGCACGGTATTTCCGCATGGGTCGCTTACATACAATGTATAGGTGCCGGCATACAGGTTACAGAAAACCAGGGAGTCTGTTGTTGGCGCAATGCTGTACGACAGCGCAGGATTACAGGGATTGTAATAGGTATAACTGTAACGGAGGCAGCAACCTGTGAAAGTCGCATGAATACATCCTGTTCCATTACAGTTGTCGCCAACAATGCTGTTTATGGTAATTGTTGGAGGCAACGGGGGAGGAACCACATTACAGCAGTTAACGTTCACGGTTACTATTGCCGATTTGGTTACCGTGCAGCCACCGCCTTCTGTAACAGTAACCGTATAGGTTCCGGCTTCCAGATGTGAAATATCCTCAGTGGTTGCTCCATTGTTCCAGTTGTAAGTATACGGTTGTGTTCCATGGGTAACATGTATGTCAATACCTCCCCATATGCTGTCGCAGGTAATCTGGTAAATGGTATCGGTAATAATTACGATACTGTCGGCGGCGATAAGTGTAATACAACAGGAATCAGCGCAGCCGTTTGCATCTGTAACGGTTACACAATACGTGCCAACAGGCAGGTTACCGATTGTTTGTGTCGTCTGGCCATTGCTCCACAGGTATTGGTAAGGAGGTGTTCCGCTTAGAACGGTAACTATGGCGGTTCCGTTTGCAATATTGGGGCATGCAGGATTGGTGCCATCACAGATAATATCGATATGACAGGCGGTGGAATCACAATGAATGATCGTTATTTCCAGCAGTTCCGAAGTGTCACTGCATCCGAAGGCACTGAATGCGATCAGCCTGAAGATCATCGTTTGCGGTACGGGAATAAAAGGTCCGTTTATTACCAGGTTCTGCGTATTGCTGTACGGATAGAATGTGCCTGCAGAATCTTTCTGCCACTGGTAGAATGCGATACCGCCTGGTCCTGGGATGATAATAGGGGCGCATGTATCACAAAATGTATAGCAGCCTGATGGCGTGCAGCTCAGATCAGGCGAAGGATGAATTACGATGGTATCCGATTTGGCTGTACAGCCGAATGCGTTAACAACCGTTACATCGTATATGCCTGCCAGTGATGCCGGGATAACCAACCCGTTCAGGTTGTTGCTCCATGTATAATTAGAGGCCGGTATGCCGGGATTGGCGCCTGCATTGGTTACCTTCAATGTAAATAACTGCCCGTCGCATAACACGCCTGGAGCAGGAATGGTTCCCGGATAGGGGCCTGTAAATGCTGCAATAATTGGCTTGACCGGGTTTGGGTTTACGATAACTGTAACGGAAGCTGTTTTAGTGCAACCGCAGGCATTGGTAACCAGTACCTGGTATACTCCGCCCTGCGTGAGCGTAATTCCGGTAATGTTCAATACATTGTTATTGGCGCCGGATACATTCATGAATACACCTGGCAAATTGGTTCCACCTAAACTCCACTGGTAAGTTAAACCGGTTCCGGGAATGGTCTGTAGCACCAGGTTTTCACCTGCGCAATAAACGGTATCTCCGCTGATGGCGGCAGGTGGAAGGTCGCAGACTGTAACATCCACCGGGCCTAAATTATAAGGACAATTATTGGCCGTCTTTAACTGGACGGAATATTTTCCGGATAACATGACATTAAAGGAGGAGCTGCTTCCGGTAATGGGCGGAGGAGGTGTCTTGGACCAGGAATACGTAAATCCGGTTCCGGTCGGGGCATTCAGGACCAGCGGAACCAGGTTTGCACAAATGGAAACAGGACCGGCCGGATTTATTACCAGCGGCGAAGGGATGGAATCAACCTGGATGGAATAGGTGGCTGTTGCAGTGCATCCGTTTGCACCTGTAACGGTTACCGTATATACATAAATGCCCGGAGGAGGTGCAGGAACGGTTAACGTTGAAAAGTTCCCTCCAACTATTGTACCTGGAGGAGTTTGTGTCCATACATAGCTGTAGCCTGTTCCTGAAGTGGTTTTAAGATCCAGGTTTTCACCGGGACAATAAATTGGTTTTCCAGTGATGGCTGCTACAGGCGGAGTCTTGATTATCACATGCACCGGTCCTGCTTTATAAGGACATCCGTTTGCATCGGTACCTGTTACAATATAATAACCACTCTGCAGCACATTAAATACCTGGGTGGTAACTAGCGGGTTCGATATAGACCAGTTGTATGTTGCATTGGGGGATGCGGTCAGCGTTACCGAGCAACCAATGAAATTTGCAGGATTTCCGGTAATGGTGCTTGATGCGGCCGGAAAGACGTTCACATTTTTAGTAATGGTGCTGTTACATCCGTATATATCCGTAACGGTTAAAGTAACGGGCTGAATTCCGGATGCGGAGAAAGTATAAAATGGATTCTTCGCTGATGAATTGACGGGACCCGGGAAAGTCCAGGACCATGCTGCTCCGTTGCCTGGTGGAGTGGATGCATCAAAAAACTGTGTTGGCGATAGTGCACAGGCTGTTACCGGAGTGAAATCAGCAGCAATCGGTGAAGGAACCACGATCGGTTTTATAATGGTGCAGGTGGCAAGCGTTACCGGATCGAAAATGGTCAGCTTCAGGGTATGAGGCCCGGGTGACAAAGGTTGTGACGGTGGAAATGCAGCAGTCGGGCTGTTTGGGACGAGGCTCACTCCATCATACCAGTTCCACACATAACTTCCGCTTACGCCAAGGAAGAGTGATTTGTTGATCAGGTTCGTCTGCATAATATTTCCTGCGCATGCAAATGAAACGTCAAAATCGGCATCAAAAGGAATCACAACCGGGTGCATTTTGCAAATGGAAGAAGTGCAGGGCACGCCGGTGCCAAAGGTTGTTCCTGTTGCAGTGCCGCAAACGGATACTTTATAAGCCCCGGGATACGTGTAGGTGTAATTCGTTGTCACGCCTGTTCCTGTTGCTCCCAGGTAATCAAAATTCCAGTTGAATGGCGGCAACGCTGTTCCGTTTTCAGTGAATGTATCTGTCAGGCAAACAGGTGGTGTCCAGGTAAAATCAATGGTATCTGTTGTAACGCATGAGCCAGGACCTGGGGGGCCAGGAGGACAGTTGCCATCATTGAATGTAATTGAATTCGATAATTTGGTACATCCATACTGGTTTGTAACAATCACAGAATAAGTTGTGAGTGCGGTAATTGTTCTTATAATAGTGGATGTAGGTCCGGAAGGCGGTGTCCAGGCAAATGAATACCCTCCCGAATTCACAGCATGTATAGTAACTGTAAAGGGGAAAGTACAGCCATCAGCATCAGGTGTGGTAATGAATGCAACCGGAAGCGGATGTACCGTGATCTGAGCAGAAGTAGTTGCCGTGCAACCACCGTTTGAAACAGTGAGCGTAACGGTATACGTACCTGCAACCGTATAGGTAAAGTTTGGACTGACAGTTGGACCTGCGCCAAAATTCCAGATCTCTGAAGCAAAGGGCCCGTTATTCGTAAATGTCAGGGGCTGGTTAACACAGGCAGTGAATGGCCCTGTAATTACCGGATTGGGATTTGGAATAACAGTTACTACATACGTAACAAACGTGTCAAGGCACATGGATACCACATGCACTTTAACCGTATCTGTTCCGGGTGCATTCCAGATGACCGTTGCGGAATTGGGCCCGGTCTGGGTAAGAATTCCAAAGCTGCCGGGTGACAGGGACCAGTTGTAAAGCGCGCCTGAGAATAATGGCTGTGTAAATGAATAACCCGCAATGGTTCCGACGCAGACACTGGCTGGCGAACCTGATATGATGACAGGAACCACGGGTTTATCCTGAATTGTTATTTTGGAGATCGATGATTCGGTGCATCCAAAAACATTGGTGACCGTCAGCGTGACTGTATAAATTCCAGGTGAGTTATAAACGTGAACTGCACTGGCCAGGTTTGAAGTGTTTAAGACGCCGGATGCTGGATCTCCGAAGTTCCACGAAACGGTTCCGGGCGGTGTTGAAAAGCTGATGTTGTTTCCGACACAGCCGGTATCAGGAGCGGTAATTACAGGCGGAGCGGGAAGGGGGTTAACCGTTACCGGGAAAGATAATGTGGTGTCGGAGCAGTAGGATATTTTGAGGTTTACCGTAGCAGGTCCGGGATTCAGCCACTCAATGGTCGCAGGATTACCACCTGTGATGACTTTCCCCGCTGTGGTTGGGGTTACGGACCAGCTATAGCTTGCATTAAATGGCAGGCCGGGTGAAAAAGAATACGTGCCTGTGCTTCCTTTGCAGACCGGGTTGGTACCGGTTATGGTCGGGTAAACAGTTATCGGCGGATACTGATAGACCGTATACGATACTTGCGTTGAAAGGCAGAACGGATTATTAATAAGCTGTTGCTGTACGGTTATGATATAGGGAGGAGTTGGACCCCAGGTGATGCTGATATTGTTGTTGGGAGTTGTTGTCGGCCCCGCTGGTGTTCCGCCTATGCAGGTCCAGATGTAATTAACTCCTGTCATATTAGGTGCTACTGTATAGGTATGGGTACTTCCCGGGCAAACAGTGTCCTGGCCGGTAATAATGCCGGGTGTTTTAATTTCAACCACCTCAACCGTCGTATAGGCAGTATCGTTACAATAGGTATTGGGAGGAGCAATGGCTTTGATTTTATAAACTCCAAAGCCCGCACTCCAGGTGTAGCTGTTTAAAAGGCCAGTGCTGGCAAATGTAATCACGGTGGGTATGGGAGTTGTTACTATCCATGAAGCACCTGGTTCGACGGTGTTTGTTGTGGTATTCATAGCGTTAAACGGAGCGCCTGTTGTATTGGGGCAAAGCTTCGTGGGTCCGGTGATGCCGAAGGCGGGCCGTACATTGACGGTAAGATTACCGGTTCCATTACAGCCTGTTTCCTGGCAGCCGGTGAGTGCATTCTGATAATTAACCGTTACTGTAACAGTACCCGTAAATGTCGGACTCCAGCAAACGGTGAGTTTGCAGCCGTTCTGTACGATGGTTCCTGCACCAGCAGGTGCGATGGACCATGTATAATTGGTACCCGGAATGCAGTCTACCTCATAATCGCTGCAGGTACCAGGGCAGACAATCGTTTCACCGCTGACCGGCATGGTTGAAGGAACAATTTTTATCGTCCTGATGGTTGGCGAATTACATAGAACGGGAGGCGTACATCCTGATACTACCAGCTGGATCGTACCCAAGGCAAAGTTTCCCCATACCACCTGAACGGTTGGGCCAGTTGCGGATCCGATAATGGTTCCGTTGGTTACCGTCCACAGGTACGAAGTGCAACCGGTGGCATTGGTGGAATAGGTGGCCGTATCTCCTGCACATACCACAGACGGACAGTCGATTTCCGGTCCTGCATTCGGATCCACACACACCTTTACCGAATCCACCATCGTTCCGCCGCATTCGTCGGTTCCGGTGAGATAAACCGTGAATATGCCGGGGAAGAGATACTGATGATTTATATTGGCGGTGCTGGAGAAATTTCCATCCCCAAAATTCCATTGCAGTGACTGGAACCCAAAAGATGGTGGTACTGCCTGGAAATAGATGGTGCCATTGAGACAGATATTGATGCATCCGCCGGTTACAACATGATCGGTTGTGAAACCGATAAACATAACTTTTTGGGGATTCCTGGTAACGGTTTGAACGCATGAATCCAGTTGCCCGTTAACTAAGCCATACCATGTTACATAATTGGGCCCGACATTGAAGGGGCCGGTGAAATTTGTCCACGTTGAATCCAATACGCAATTTGAACCGGGTGAAAATGCAAGGGTGGGCTTAGAAAGATGAATGGCCGAATCTGGAACATTATAGCAAATGGTAGTGTCGTTCGGACATTTTATATGGCAACATGAAATTACCTGCGTTGCTGTTGCAACATTGCCAAGGGAATCGGTAACAGTAACAGTTACTGTCATCGGTCCGGCTCCTCCCGGCCCGATTCCACAAGGTCCCTGTGCTCCGTTTGACCATTGATAGGTAATAATGTATGGCGGTATGCCTCCGGAAGCCTGTGCATTAACGCAAGGGCAGGGCTGCAAGGGAATAATGGTAACGGATAATGGAAATGTCTGGGATTTAGCCTGCTGATTGGTTAACAGTGAAGCAAGGAGGCAAAGAATAACAGGAAACAGGAGTTTCAGATTTTTCTGCATGGTTTTGATAGTGTTCATACGGATTAGGAGTTTAAGTGAACGATTAAGCTAAATAAGTTACACACCCTTTACGAAATGCATCAGGGGAAAGAAAAAAGAAATAAGAAAGCGTAATGGGGTTATAAAAAACTGAAATCAAATCTTGTCCAAATAAAAATAACAAACTTCAATTTTTAACCAGCGGACTGTTTTTTCATACAAATGGCAATGGAAATTTAACCCGCGGATAACCGGAAGGAAATAATTTGAAATAAATATGGCTTGGGGGGGGTATTTTAAGATTCCAGATGCAGCATCATATCCATGAATTCCTCTTTTTTCCGCCTTGAAATTTCTGCCAGCGACCCATTGCTCATCTGGACAAAAAAACCATCAGCTCTGCTGAATCGCTTTACATGATTCAGATTAATAAGATGGGAATGGTGGGACCTGAAAAAATGAATGTGTTTGAGCAGCTCTTCAAATTCTTTGATGTTTTTGGTGGCCGTATATTTCTCTCCGTTCGTAAAAATATGGGTATAGGTCCCGTCAGCCTGCATGCGTATAATTTCATCCGGAGAGATATAAGCAACCCCATCTTTTACCGGCACAGCAATTTTACAGGGTTTAGCATTTTCTGCCGAAACGGGAGTGCTATGGGATGTTTCGGGCAACCGGCAGGCTTTTGCACAAACTTTATTGACAGCTGAAACAAGCTCTTCAATATCCAGGGGCTTTAACAGGTAACCGGCCGCTTCGTATTTGATGGCTTTTATGGCATAGTGGGGTTGCGCTGTTACAAAAATGATCTTAAAATCAATCTTTCCCAGTTTTTGAAGCAGCTCAAAGCCGCATCCATGTGGCATTTCGATCTCCATGAAAACCAGGTCGGGCTTTAATTCCCGGATCAGCTTATAGCCTTCCGTCATTCCCTCTGCCATACCGCAAACGGAGACTCCTCCACAGTTATCCTGGAGCAGTCTGACCAGTGAATCGCGCGCATTTTGGTCAGGGTCAACAATGAATGATCGTATCATTAAAATTAAATTTAATGGTGCTGAAGAAAAAGAATTGGAACTTTTGAGCTGTCCGGGGGTAATTCTGAAGCAATTATAACTAAAAATAAGGGGGAAATCAAGGAAAAGCCGTAGAAAAGCAATATAAAAGTGCATGAAAGTACCGGAAAGCGGTTGAAATGGCGGTTTGATGTGATCAATCCATCCTTTATTTATTTGTAAACAATGCTTCATAAACAAAGCCGGCTTCCTTAGAAAACCGGCTTGCCTACTGAGAGAACATCAAATAAACTCAGTATAAATAAACCCGAAAACTCCCAAATAATTTACTTTACCACCACCTTGGTCTGCATCCTGTTATCGCCCTGCGTAACGGTGATCATATACATGCCTTTTCCCTTGTCTGAAATATCAATTTTCTTCTCCAGTTTTCCTTTGACTTTCTCCTGCCGTTCTTCATATACGACTTTGCCGTTAGCATCCGTGATAGTGATCTGAACAGGCGAATTATCATCCAGGTTTAATTCAAGATTAATGACACCATCTCCCGGATTTGGAAATACATGGAAAGCTGTGGCATTGACGTCTTTCCCTTTTGCTTTGTTTTTTCCTTTCTCTTTATCCTTGTCCCTGCTCTTTGTTGTAGTGTAGGTATATACGTAGTTGAAATCGTCGTCGTTCACGCGGAAGCTGCCTTCTTTATCATCGATGTCATCCGAATGGTCCCTGATTTCAATCTTAAGGTCTTTTAGTTTTTCATTCAGCTGCTTCAGGTCTTCCTTCAGCTTATCCATTTCCTTTTTGAACTCCTCTTTGTCTTTTTCGCTCAGCATATGGCCATCGATGCTGATGTTGATGTCATCGAGCTCATGGAGGTCAGGAATGGTAATGATCCTGATGTTCCTGATCTCTTTATCGATATTTTTAAGCTCCTCATCGAGCTCCTTTTGTTCTTCTTCCGTCAGCTCATGTTTAAAACGGAACGACCATTCCTTCATGCCTGGATCCGGATCACCCGGGGGTTCAGGAGGTGCAGGCATTCCCGGGGCTGCCGGCGGAGGTGGAGGCGGCAGCGGAGACCTGGGCCTCGAAGGAGGAGCGGGTTCACTGATATCGATACCCATGCTGCGCAGGTGAGCCATTACCGCTTCCTTCTGACTGGCATCGAAGGTGGTATCAATATGTACCTTCCTGCCGTCGATTTCCTGTGTTATCTGAAGGTGTATTTTGGAATCCTGTTTTTTTCTGTCCTGCGCCATGGCTGTATTGCCAGATGACAGGATCCAGGCCAGCAGACCGATGGTAAAGGTGCTGAAGTAAGTATTGTTCATTTTCATAGGAGGGAAATTTTCTTTTTTAGTGTAATTTTACGGAAGCAAAAATAGCCCGGAGCCCGCTGCCATGGTGTTAAAGCGGAGTTAATCTTGGTTAATGAAAAGTTAAAAGTTTTTTGACGCCGGACGGAAGGTTTAACTTTGCTTCCGGATTGGAAAAAATACCCTTTAAATACAGGAATGAATAAAAGAAAGATGGGACTGCTCATCACCCTGATGAGCATTGCATTGCTGGGGATCATTGTCCTGCAGATGAACTGGATTGTTCATGACATCAGGCTGAAAGAGCAGCAATTCGACCAGGGTGTAACGCTGGCGCTAAGTGATGTGGTAAACAGAGTGGAAACTGGCGAGGTTTTTAAAGTCGTTTCCGACCATGCCTGGAAAGTGAGCGCAGGTCCCGGAGGGATTGCATTCAATGATGATTCCATCCTGCTTGACCTGTTTACTCCTCCCGAACCTCCTGAGCCGGCAGCAGCACCCAATTTGCCTCCTGCACCTCCGGGCATAGTAAGTTCTCACATCCACATCAGCCACCAGACCAACGGCGATAAAAGCAATACGGTGATCAGGCTCCGGGAAATGCATGAAGAAGCAGCAGCAGAATATGAGCGTGCAAGAATGCTGGCTGAAGCGGAAAAATACACCGATTCGCTTGATATGATTGCAAGCATTGCAGAAGAAAAAATCCGCACCAAAATGCAGAAGCTGAACATGGTGATGAGCCAGTGGGCCTACGAATTTGGTGAAAGGGATAACAATACCATGAGAAGGATCAATCCCGCCCAGCTTGATACACTCATCGGCCACGAGCTGGCTATGAAAGGCATTCACGGTCCGTATAATTTCGGCATTATTAACCACCATACCGATTCGCTGGTGTATGCCAAGTCACCCGAACACATCACCGACCTGCTTGCAACACGTCACCGGATTGTTCTATTCCCCAACGACCTGTTTTCAAAGCCTGATTACCTGCTGGTGTCGTTTCCCGGGAGAATGAACTATGTTCTTTCATCACTTTGGATGATGCTGGCAGGATCGGCCATTTTCACGCTTATTATCATTTTCGGTTTTGCATATACGATATATGTTATATTCCGTCAGAAAAAGCTGTCGGATATCAAGACCGATTTTATCAACAACATGACCCACGAGTTTAAAACGCCCATAGCCACCATTTCGCTTGCCGTGGATTCGATCAGGGATCCGCGGGTTTATTCCAGCTCGGAGAAGATCGGTTATTATACAGGGATCATCAAAGAAGAGAACAAGCGGATGAATGCACAGGTGGAAAATGTGCTCCGCATGGCACAGCTGGAGAAAGGCGAGCTGGAGCTCAGGCACGATCCTGTGAACCTGCATGAGCTCATCGACCAGTCGGTGGATTTCATCAGGCTGCAGGTAACACAGAAGAGCGGGGAGATTGTTACGCTGACTGATGCTGAAAATCCATGGGTGAACGGCGATGCTTTCCATCTTTCCAATGTGATCAACAACCTGCTCGACAATGCAAACAAGTATTCACCTGAGAAGCCACATATAACGGTCAGGACAGAAAACAACGCGCAAGGCATCCTTGTTCATGTATCAGACAATGGAATGGGTATGAGTGCAGGCATACAGGAAAAAATATTTGAGAAATTTTACCGGGTACCCACCGGGAATATACATAACATCAAAGGATTCGGCCTCGGCCTGAGCTATGTGAGGGCCATTGTGGAAGCCCATCACGGTACAGTAGGTGTAAAAAGCGAAACGGGGCAGGGGAGTGAATTCACAGTATTCTTACCATTTTAATTTTAAAGTTCCAGGTTATGACAAGCGAAAAAAAATTCAATATTTTACTGGCGGAAGACGATCCGAACTTCGGTGCGGTATTAAAAAACTATCTTGAAATGCATGATTTCGATGTCAAGCTTTTCACCGACGGAGAATCGGGCGCCGCCGGATTCTATAAGGGCGACTTCGACCTTTGCATCCTGGATGTCATGATGCCGAAAAAGGACGGTTTTTCGCTTGCCAGGGACATCAGGACCCATGACAAGGACATCCCTGTGGTTTTCCTAACAGCACGTTCGATGAAGGATGATATACTGGCCGGCTTTAACACCGGTGCTGACGATTACATCATCAAACCTTTCGATTCAGAAGTGCTGCTGATGAAGCTGCAGGCTATTCTGAAAAGGAGTACCGGTTATGAAAACGGATTTAATCCGCAACTTTTTCCCATTGGACAATACCAGTTTAATTATGAGCTGCGGAGCATCAAAAACGGCGTAAATGAAAATCACCTTTCACCCAAGGAAGCCGAACTGCTTAAGATGCTGTGCATGCACCTGAACGAGGTTTTACCAAGGCAGAAGGCCCTGAAGGCAATCTGGGGCGATGATAATTACTTTAATGCCCGCAGCATGGACGTTTTCATTACCAAGCTCAGGAAGTATCTCAAAGACGATCCCAATGTGGATATTATGAATATCCATGGGAAGGGTTTCAGGATGACTGTACGCTAAGTTTTTAGTTACAGGTTTAAAAGTTTGCAGGTTGACCAGTTGCAAATTAATTAAACTCCAACCTTCCGACCTGTCAACTTGCCGTTCCTCCAACCTGTATTACAGGTTTATAAGATGACAGGTTCAATTCAGTAACATTTTTCTGCGTTTCGTCGGAATTTAATATATAACGCTTTCTTCCTGCCGTTTCTTTGCATCATCAAACAAAAGCAAGGATTTAAAAACACTTAAAAAATGAAAAGGTCACTCAAAAATTTATTTATAGCAGTCATGCTGATCGGGGGAAGTTTAACGGGTTTTTCTGCTTCGGCCAGGCAACCTGAAAATATTAATGATGCAATCATTAGCCGGTTGAAATCAGATACATTACCAGAAACCGGAAAAGCGGTTGTATATGTCTCCTTTTATGTAGATAAAAATGGTGACGTGAAGGTCCTGGAAATGAATGGCAGTGACCAGCGATATCTCGAGTACGTAAAGTCGAACCTGCTGGAAATGAATTTCTCTGAATTCGTAACTGAAAAGGGAAAAACACATAACTACAGGATCAGCTTCAGCAAATCCTGATTAAGTTATGAGTTATGAGTGGGGAGATAAGTTTAAAATTTCAGGTTTAAGGTTTAAAGTTATTGATTTAACTAAATATGTGTTGTAGCCCTTCAGGCCTACTGACGCAAGGCAGACAGTGTATGAGTTGTGAGTGGGTGTTAAGAGTTTAAGACAGGTGCTTTCACCTTTTTGAATACCTGTTTGAGACTTGACGGGTTTCTTTTAAAAATATTTGAAAGCCCATTCAGGTCGTTGCACTGCTCAATTGCTTCAGCAAACAAACGGGTTTCTTCTTCGCTCCAGGGTTCGTAAGCCCTTGGAAATTTCTGTCGCTGTTCTAAAATATAATCGTTGGTAATGGTCGTATCGGGGCGTTGCATGGGAATGAGGCTGATTTTTTTCCACAAACTTTTCCCGCCATCTTCCATCCTGTTGTAAAACGGAGGACTGAAAAAAGTGTCCGCCAGGTCATTGACAGGCTTCTCCACAAAAGCGTGAAAATAGTTCTTTAGCGGATCCCTGATTGCTTTCGCCGTGGAGATACCTTCCAGCATACCGTAAAATGAAAGATTTTTATCTTCCTCTGTAAATTCTCCTTTTGGGCTTGCCAGGAGAATATGGCTCATATGCGTATAGGTTAACCGTGATCCGGCATTTTTCATTTCTTTAAAATATGAATCAATTTCAGTTGTTTTAATTCTAAAATCAGGAGGAGGTATCGATGAAGGCCCGAACCGTTCAATGTAATTTTTAATTTCCGTAATAAAGGTATCACCATATTTATTCTGTTTGGTGATTGCAACTCCGGGAATTTGCAGCATGGCCTGTTCGGTGACCGGCTGGAACCGTTCCATCATCTTCAGTGTATGGTCAGAGAAAATCATATAGGGAGGAAGATCCTGATTCGTTGCAAGCTCCAGTCTCAGCTTGCGCAAGGTGTCAAATAGGGAAGGTCTGTCGTCCGCATTAGTTATATCCCGGCCATTATCTTTTTTCCATTTATTATTCCTCACCAAAAGCGCATCAAACCTGACTACCTGCACCGGCAATTTCCCATGTAACACCAGTTTTCCATATTCAGTGATGTGAAGAACGCAGTTTTCGTCATAGGCAATTTCAAGGATGCCGGTTTGTATAAACTGCATCAGGTAAGCTTTCCAGGCATCGAATGAAAGGTCGGAACCGGCGCCGAACGTTTTGATTTTATCATAACCATTTTCAAGAACTTCAGCGTTTTGTGATCCGCGCAGCACATTGATCAGCAGATGCGTTCCCACTTTTTCATTTAGCCTGGTAATGGCTGAAAGGGCCTTACGGGCGATTTCCGTTCCGTCGATAAACCGTGGCGGATTTTTGCAGACATCGCAGTTGCCGCAATCGTGCGGGAGCTGCTCGCTGAAATAATTCAGCAGGATCTTTCTCCTGCATATGCGTGCACTGGCATACTCCAGCATCATTTGAAGCTTTTCAAGGTTCAGCTCTTTTCGTCCGCTGTTGCTTGCAAACTCACGGAGCATCCGTAAATCGTACAGGCTGTAATATAAAATACTTTCCGACGGAAGTCCGTCACGACCGGCACGGCCAATTTCCTGGTAATAGCTTTCGATATTTTTGGAAGGTTGCAATGGACAACAAACCTGACATTCGATTTATCAATGCCCATTCCAAACGCAATGGTTGCGCAAATTACCTGTATCTCATCCCTGACAAATGATTCCTGCACGCGATTGCGTTCATCCGATGGAAGACCGGCATGGTAACAGGCGACTTTGAGTCCGGCCTGCTTCAGGCTTTCCGTTATCTTTTCAGTCCCTGTTCTCGACAGGCAATAAACAATACCTGAACTGCCGCTGTACCTTTCTGACAAGGTAATGATGTCCTGTATTTTATTTCTGTCCCTTGCATTGGAAATTACCTTCAATGAAAGATTGGGCCGGTCGAAAGAAGCAATAAATACGTTTGCATTTTTCAATTGAAGCTGAGCGATGATATCTTTTCTGGTTACTTTATCGGCGGTTGCTGTTAGTGCAATAACCGGAACACCGGGAATCATTTCACGCAATTTGCCGAGCCTGGCGTATTCCGGCCTGAAGTCGTGACCCCATCCTGAAATGCAATGTGCCTCATCAATGGCAATCAGGCTGACATGGATCGATGAAAAAAAATCAGCGCGTAACTTCACTGCTTTTTCAGGTGAGATGTATAGCAGCTTGATGTCCCCCTGCTTTGATTGCCGGATTATTTCCGCTTCCTGATAAGGGTTTAACGAGCTATTGAGAAAAGCCGCCTGCACGCCATTGCTGCGCAATCCCATCACCTGGTCCTTCATCAATGCAATGAGCGGAGAGATCACCAGGCACAGGCCATCTTTCATCAGCGCCGGAATTTGAAAGCACAAAGACTTACCGCCACCGGTGGGCATCAGCAACAATACATCCCTGCCCGTTAATACAGTTTTAATAGCTTCTTCCTGGACAGGCCGAAAGCCATCATACCCAAAATATTTTTTTAATACATGGAACATGTTTTAATCTGTTAAAAAGTTAAACATAGCGTTACCCATTGTTAAAAAGCGGCAACGGGATAAAGATGCGGAATTTAATTTATTAAAGCAACAGTAGTTGCTGTTTTCTTGTATGCGGTTCCTGGTTCCTGTCGTGGTTTAAGAAATCCATGAATTATTGTAGGTTTGTCTTTTTAACAGACATGCAGATAAAAGTAATCCAATGGGTGCGCAGGTATGAATGGTGCTTCTTTGCTGCTGTTATTCTTGTTCATTTATTTCCGCTTTTTTCGGCCCGGTATTTTGTGACGGTTGACGGACCTGCCCATCTTTATAATGCCAATCTGATAAAAAATATTTTCCTGGGTCATGGCGATATAATAAAACAGTATTTTCATCTCAACCCAAATCCGGAGCCAAACTGGATCGGTCATTTGATGCAGGCCATCCTGCTGGTTTTTGTTCCTGCTTACCTGGCCGAGAAAATTTTGCTTATTGCCTATGTTGTGCTGCTTCCTGTTTCGTTCAGACTGGTTGGTTCAACTGTTAATCACGAAGGCAGGTGGGCATCATATCTCATATTCCCTTTTATTTATAACCTGCCGCTTTGCTTTGGTTTCTATAATTTTTCACTCGGATTACCGGTTTTCTTTTTCGGGATTTATGTCTGGAATACATCGGCATTCACGGAAAAAAAAGCTGCACTTTTCTTTATGCTGGTAGTGATTGCTTATTTTTCCCACCTGTATACCTGCCTGTTCCTGATCATGATTGCTTTTTTCAGGTTTGTCCAGGAATGGTTCAGCGCCGGAAACAGCATGAAGCTTTTTTTGCAGCAGCATCGTACACGGATTGCAGCGCTTTTGTTTTCGGGACTGCCAGTCATGGTGATGACCTTACTTTTTATTTACAATAAGGGATTAACCGGTTATAACGGCAAAATGATGCAGATGCCAATAACCGAGCTGCTGACGTATATAAAAGTTACCAGGCCGCTCATCTGCTGGATCTACGAACCGGAGAAGGATGTTGCCATTTGGATGAGCCGTGGCCTGCTGGCCATGCTGATCGTTATCGTATATAACAGATTCAGGAAGGTGAAACATGGCTTACTGAACCGCAATGATTTCTGGCTGGCCTGCAGCCTCGGGTTCCTGGTTCTTTTTTTCCTGGTGCCTGACACCATGTTTTCAGGCGGTTTTATTTCAATCAGAATGCTGTTATATTTTTACCTGGTGTTGCTGCTTTGGATTGGCTGCCAGGAAATGCCGAAGCCGCTAATGGTTTGTTTTATCGTATTGTCGCTGGCTGTTAGTCTGAAGCTGATGCGCATGCATGTGGAAGTTACAAAGGGATTGAGCGGCGATGCTGCAGAGCTTGCCGAGGTGGCTGATCATGTGGAAGAGAACAGCAACCTGTTGCCGCTGAATTACAGTGAAAACTGGCTGCATCTTAACCTGTCAAATTATGCGGGAGCGGTAAAAAAAATCATAGTGATGGACAATTATGAAGCGCATTATCCTCAATTTCCGTTGCGCTGGAATGAGCATGCCATGCCGTACGAGCTGCTTGGAAATTTTGCTTCCAGCAAGCGGCCATGCCTGCATCTGGATCCGTATGAAAAGGTTTCAGGAATAAAAATAAACTACATTCTCAGGTGGCAGGCGCCGGAGCAACTGGACGACAGCTGCAGCCTTATCACAGGAAGTTTGATCAGCAAACAATTTGAACTGTCGTTTGTATCCTCCCGTGGAAATGCAAAATTATACAGGAGAAAATGATAACGGTTGCTTTTATTTCCTTCTTTCTTCCGCTTCAGAAACAATCAGTGCCTTGCCTTTAATTTCTTTTCCATTCAGGGCTTCAATGGCTTTCACGGCCTCTTCGTTGTTTTCCATTTCAAGAAAACCATAACCTTTGCTTTCCCAGGTAATCTTGTCATAGATAATTTTTACGCTGGAAACAGTACCGAATTTGGCAAACAGGAATTCAAGCATTGCCTCGTTAATAGAGCCTTCGATGTTTTTAATAAATAGTTTCACGGTATTTTTGTTAAGACGGAAAACATGTCCGCAAATGATTTAAATTTTATTTTATGTTTTTTCAGAGAATATTTACTTCCGCATCAATCGGAATACCGAATTTATCAATTACCGATTGCTGAATATCTTTTGACAGTTTCAGGATTTCCTGTCCCGTTGCATCGCCGTAATTCACCAGCACCAATGCCTGGTCTTTATGGGAGCCTGTATGACCCACCCGTTTGCCTTTCCAGCCGCATTGTTCAATGAGCCAGCCTGCAGCAACTTTCACTTTTCCGGCAGGTAAATCATATCCAACCATAGCCGGGAAAGATGCTTTTAAATGATTGAACCGGTCCCTGTCTATTTCAGGATTTTTGAAAAAGCTGCCGCAATTACCCAATACATCAGGGTCAGGAAGCTTGCTCCTGCGTATATAACAGACTGCCTCGCTGATGGCTGCAATGCTCAGGTCTTTCACACCCATGCGGACCAGCTCCTGCTCAATGGCGCCGTAACTGGTATTGAATACCGGGACCTTATTAAGCCGTAATGTCACAGAAGTGATGACCATGCGATCCTTCAGCTCATTTTTAAAAATACTGTTCCTGTACCCGAAGCGGCAATCGGCCGCAAACAGTGTTTTTGTTTCCCCTGTGGTCAGGTCCATGGCCGTGAGTGAATAAAAGACATCCTTCAGTTCCACACCATACGCGCCAATGTTCTGGATCGGGCCGGCGCCGACGCTGCCCGGGATCAGCGACAGATTTTCAATGCCCGCATAATTGTTACGGATACAGAACATGACAAATGAATGCCACACTTCTCCTGCACCTGATCTGACATAATAATGATCTGCATCTTCACCGGTTAGCGACATCCCTGTGTAATCGTTTTTAATCACCAGGCCCGGGAAAGCCGAAGTGAACAGGATGTTGCTGCCGCCTCCGAGCACAAATTTATTTTGTTTGCCGAGCAGCGGGTCGTTGATAACAGTCCGCAACTCATCATCATTGCTTACTTTGGTGAAATACCGTGCAGCTGCATCAATATGAAAAGTATTAAGATCCCTGAGCGGGTAGTTTTCCCTGATTTCCATCGCTGCAAAGCTAAAAATAGATTGTTAAAAAGCTGCTGATCATTCAACACGTTTCAATTTGATCCTGGGAGGAACCTGGAGTACCATAGGAACTTTTTCAACCAGCACCGTGCTGGTATCGAGTCCGAAGGCCCGTTCTTCAGACAATCCGAAGTACTTGATGATAAAGTACAGATCCATGATCAGCTTATCGCGGAAGGGGAGGTCGTTGTCGTTGGAAAGGAATTTCTCCATCACTACAAACCTGAAATCGCCGATCACCTGGCGGACGTTCAGGGAATCATAACGACTGGTGATATCCACTTCTTTCTGTTCCACCATTTCCTGCACCACCTGTCGGAACATGAGGTTAATGCGCGGCTCCACACGGAAGCCAAGCCGGAAATCGATTTTGATAACACGGCCACTCAGCAAAGTAATCACTTTATATTCCATCGTATAGGGCTCATCCACCACATCCACATGCAGGAACCAGTATACGTCGGCGCGTTTGGGCAGCTTCTGCAGAATGGAATAAACTATCTTTGATTCAATTTCATCCACCCTGTTGGCGCTGGTCAGGTAAACCAGGTGCGTGGCGAATTTGGGAATGGTCATGTCCTTGCTCAATTCCTTTACCAATGGCAAATACGGCGCTACCTTGGTAAATTCCACGAAACGGTTTTTGATTTTCCTGGCCATGTACCAGACTGTCATCAGCATCATCAGGAATCCGGAAAGGCACAAAGTGATCCAGCCGCCATGGCTGAACTTGCTCAGGTTGGCAATGAGGAATGAAACTTCAACAGTTCCGAAAAGTAAGATCAAAAAGCCGATCAGGAATACCGATACTTTTTTCATATAGAGGTAAAACGACAGCAGGATGGTGGTGCTGATCATGGTAATGATAATGGCAAGGCCATAGGCAGCTTCCATATTGGATGATTCCTGGAATTTCAGCACGATAGCCACACATCCTGCCCAGAGCATCCAGTTAACACTGGGGATGTAAAGCTGGCCGCGTAAATCGGTCGGATAAATGATTTTAAGCTTGGGACCGAAATTAAGCCTGATGGCTTCGTTGATCAGGGTGAACGATCCGCTGATGAGCGCCTGGCTGGCTACGATGGTTGCCATGGTGGCAATGAAGATTGCCGGAATAAGGAACCATGACGGAATGATTGAATAAAACGGGTTGATTTCTCCCAACCGGGTTCCCTGTTTGCTCAGCAGCCATGCGCCCTGTCCGAAATAATTCAGCAGCAGACAGGTCTTGACAAATATCCAGCTTACCCTGATGTTCTGCCTGCCGCAATGGCCCAGGTCTGAATACAGCGCTTCGGCCCCGGTGGTGCACAGGAATACAGCGCCAAGCAGCCAGAACCCGCCGGGAAATTGTGTGATGAGTTTTATCGCATAATAAGGATTGACGGCTTTGAGGATTGTCAGGTCATGGAACAATGCTGCAAATCCAAACAGGCCCAGCATGGCAAACCAGATAAGCATAACCGGTCCGAAGAACCTTCCAACCAGCTTTGTTCCGAACTGCTGAATGAAGAACAGGAGGGTGATGATCACAATCACGATGCTTTCCGTAGGTACGGTGATGTGCAGGTTTTTCAAACCTTCGATGGCAGAGGAGACAGAAATGGGTGGCGTAATGATGCCGTCAGCAAGCAGGGCGCTTCCGCCAATGATGGCTGCCGTTGCAAGGTACCGGAACCGCGCACGACGGATCAGTGCATAAAGAGAAAAAATGCCGCCCTCGCCGTTATTATCAGCACGCAGCGTGATGATGACATACTTAATGGTAGTCTGCAGCGTAAGCGTCCAGAAAATGCAGGAAATTCCGCCCAGTATTACTTGATCTGATATTGGATTATCTCCGACAATGGCTTTCAGCACGTAGAGGGGAGAGGTGCCGATATCGCCAAAAATGATTCCCAGCGATACCAGCAGTCCTGCTGCTGATACCTTGTTCAGGTGCGAAGAATCTTTCAAGAAATGAAATTAGCGGTGCAAACGTAGTTGATTTGTTATGAACTGCAAAATGAAAATAAAAAAATTGCAGGGTCTCAGCGACACCATCAAAAAAACGGGTTCAGCTGCAGCGGTTTATTGTTCGAAAAAAACCAAAAAATTCCGGCCATAATATTCCGGGCATGATTTTGAAATGCCTACTTTTGCGGTATTAATACCAATCAAAGCAATCACCCGTATGCAGGCCTATCTTGATCTTCTTCAGCATGTAATGAATCACGGAACCGACAAAAATGACCGTACCGGTACCGGTACCAGGAGTGTTTTTGGTTACCAGATGCGTTTTGATCTGACAGCAGGTTTTCCATTGCTGACAACAAAGAAGCTTCATACCAAAAGTATTATCCATGAATTGCTCTGGTTTCTTAAAGGAGAGACAAATACAGGCTATTTGCGTGAGCATGGCGTAACCATATGGGATGACTGGGCTTCTCCTGAAGGCGAGCTTGGACCGGTTTATGGAAAGCAATGGAGGTCGTGGCAGACACCATCGGGTGAAACCATTGACCAGATCAGTGAAGTGATAGCACAGATTAAAAAGAATCCTGATTCACGACGGCTGATGGTAAATGCATGGAACCCATCCGACATACCTCAGATGGCATTGCCTCCCTGTCATGTGCTGTTCCAGTTTTATGTTGCCGGCGGCAGGCTGAGCTGCCAGCTGTATCAAAGAAGCGCAGATATTTTCCTGGGTGTTCCATTTAATATTGCATCCTATGCTTTACTGACCATGATGGTTGCGCAGGTATGCAATCTCAGACCGGGAGAGTTCATCCATACATTCGGCGATGCACACCTTTACTCCAATCATTTTGAACAGGCCAGGCTCCAGCTTACACGACAACCACGAAAGCTGCCTGTGATGCAGATCAATCCGCTTGTAAAGGATATTTTTGAATTCAGGTTTGAGGATTTTTATCTTACGGGCTACGAACCACATCCGCATATTAAAGCAGCAGTGGCAGTTTAAATATTTTTTTTAAGATTTTCTGATCCATTCAAAACCCTGGAATTGAACTTATCAATCATCGTTGCTGTATCATCCAACCACGTCATTGGCCTTAGGAACCGGTTGCCCTGGCATCTCCCCGCAGATCTTAAGTATTTTAAAAAAATCACGACCGGCCATGCCGTGATCATGGGAAGAAAAACTTTTGAGTCGATGGGTAAGCCTTTGCCGGGAAGAAAGAACATTGTCATCACCAGGCAGGATGATTATAAAGCCGACGGCACTTTTGTGGTTCATTCACTGGACCATGCGAGCGCATTATGTCCTCCCGACGATGAATCATTCATTATCGGGGGAGCGGAGATTATTCACCAGTCGATGGAAGTGGTGAACAGGATCTACCTGACCCGGATCCATCATGCATTTGAAGGCGATACTTTTTTTCCTGAACCCGATCCCGGCCGGTGGAAGGAAGTCAGCGCCGAATCGCATGAGCCAGATGAAAAGAACGCTTATGCCTATACGTTTTTTCAATACGAGCGCATCCCTAAGCCCTGAGCCGCATCAGGATTCAGCTTCTTTGCTTTTGCTGATGATCAGCGGCGGATCGCCGGTAAAAGCCAGCAATGAATTGAAGAAGGTGTAAAAGATCACGCCGGTCTGCCGCGCAAGCAGGTTTTCGGTCATGCAGCAGATAAACATGAACAGGAGGAACAAGGGATAAATGAATTGTTTTTCCTGTAATCCAAAATAAGCCGGCATCAGAAATATCATCAGAAAAGCCAGCAACCCGGCTATGCCAAAGCTGAGCCAGTGATTCAGGTATTCATTATGCGTATTGTAATTGTTCAGGCGGTAAACATTGGTCGGATACTGTTCATAGCAGCTGTTTAGTTTCCGCTGCACTTCGCCGGGTCCCACACCGGTGAACCAGTTGTTTTTTATCAGTGAAAGAGAACAATGATAAATGCCGGTGCGGATATTCAGCGTGTTTTTTTCATCAACCGTGATGTTGTCGGGTTTCACTCCGGCAAATTCCAGGCTTCTGTTGCGAAGGGGCGAAAGAAAAAAGATCAGCACCAGCAAAGCGCCAAATGCTGCAACCGGCCAGGCCTGTTTTTTTACGGTGCTCCAGTGACCGGCCAGCAACAGCAGCGTTGAAATCCCGAACGCTGCAAGCGGAGTCCTTGCTCCTGCAAGCATGCCGGCTCCCAGCAGGATGCAGGCTGCAACGCTCCGGTATACGACAGGTCCGTACAGCGTTGACCTGAACCCTGAAAGCAGTGACCAGATCAGCATCAAAGAACCAAACAACATAACCATGGCAAAATAGGTAGGATGAAAACCTGAAAAATCCTCAAGCGCCGTGCGGTATGCATAGCTGAAATCATCTCCCGTAAGGGAAAAAATTTCAGTCTTTTTAAGGATGATGTTCAGGTTCGCCATCAATGCCGAAACAAGCGCTGCCGCCAGGTACACATTGAATACGGTGCCCATCCGCTGACGGTGCAGGTTTCGTGCGCTGATAAAAACAAATACGGGAACAAAGAAGATGGCCATCTTTTTTTCCACGATGAACCACAGCTCGCCATCACGGGGGTTGGCGGCCAGTGAGACAAGATGAAGTATAAAAGGCAGAATAAATATAATCAGCAGGGCGATTTTTTTCCTCTTCCTGAAAGCTGATAAATCAAACACAAAAAGACAGCTGATGCACCAGCCGGCAATCACAAAGGGAGCTAACCTGAAGGGCAGGATGGGAAAAGCGCTTAGCAGGCAGAGAAGAAAGAAATTTATTTTACCCGTAATGGATTTTACCGGCATTTTTTCCACTGTTCGTATTTGTCTAAAACAAATGACTTGAAATGGGTATGGAATTTTGACTTGTCGAATTGCCTTGCATGTTCCCTGATCTGTGCAGGTGTATATTGCAGCTGCTCCCGCTCAAACCGGAGGATGCTCTCGCGTATGCTGGCTGCTACCTGCTCTTTAAAAAAGAGACCGGTTTTTCCTTCCAGCACTGTTTCAAGGATGCCGCCTTTGCCATAGGCAATCACCGGAGTGCCACATGACTGCGCTTCCACGGGGGTGATTCCGAAATCTTCTTCTGCAGCAAAAACAAAAGCCTTTGCTTTCTGAAGATATGTTTTCATTTCATCCAGCCGTTTATAACCAAGCAGCCTGATATTTTTGGTAGCCATTTTTTTAAGCCTCGAAAACTCGGGCCCTTCACCGATAATGATCAATTGCTTGTCGGGCATTTCACGGAAGGCTTCCACAATCAGGTCCACGCGCTTATAATGAACAAGTCTTGAAACGGTCAGGTAATAATCATCTTTTTTTTCCGACAGGTCGAAGCTTTCAATGTCAACAGGCGGATAGATCACATCGGAAGTACGGTTATAAACCTTTCCGATCCTTCGCGAAATATGATTGGAATTGGCTACAAAATGATCAATGCGGTGTGAAGAAACGTAATCCCAGATACGGATGTGATGCATGACATATTTGAACACCCATGCCTTCAACCCTGAATGCAATTTCTTTTCAGAGGTATACTGATAGTAAAGGTCCCAGGCATAGCGCATGGGGGAGTGGCAATAGCAGATATGGAGCTGGTTACAGCTGGTGAGCACGCCCTTGGCTACAGCGGAAGAGGAGGAAATAACCACATCATACCCGGTCAGATCAAACTGTTCGATGGCATAAGGAAAGAAGTGGATGTAATTCCTGTATTTTTTTTTCGCAAAAGGAAAACGCTGGATGAAGGAGGTCTTGGGCCGTTTGCCATGCAGGATGAACCTGCGGTTCTCATCGTCGAAAAAATCCACCAGGCTGAAAACATCAGCCTGTGGAAAAAGGCCTATGATCTCACGTGAAACTTTTTCACCACCGCCAATGCCAGTGTACCAGTCGTGTACGAGTGCAACTTTCAATTCCTGAGGTAAAAGGGTTAAGTGTGCTAAATTAGTCTTTATTTTATTATTGCTACCATTTAATATCCGCAAGCTTTTATTTCTTCCTCCAGCAGTTTAACCGACAGGTGCCGCGAAAAAAGTTTTGATCGCCTGATGCCTTCGTCCTTCCTGCTGTCAGCAGCATTTTTGTCCTGCAACAGCCTGAGCATAGTGGCCATTACTTCCTGCTGACTGGTATGATTCACGTACCAGCCTGCATCACCGCACACTTCATGAAAAACCGGGATATCCGAAATTACCACGGGGCATCTGCATGCCATGGCTTCCAGGTTGGTGAGGCCAAATCCTTCATAGCCCGACAGGTTGACGAGTGCGATGGCCCGGCAGTAAAGCTGAACCAGCTGCTTGTTATCAGCATCCTCGATCCATTCAATGCGGGGATGATTCAACTGTAAGGATGCCTCCTGATGCTCGCTGAAAAGCGGGTTTTTCCGGCCGATTATTTTCAGTTTTATATCGGGAAGCTTCAGCGCAACAAAAGCGCTGATAACGGCATCCAGGTTTTTCCGGGGATCAATGGATCCTACCGCCAGGAAAAACAGCTCGTTAGCTTTACCATCACTGCCAGATTGGAGCAACAATTCCATTTCTTCAGAAACCGAATTAGGAATGATGCCGATGTTATTTTCTGGGATGCCGTAATAAGCTGAAATCTCCTGCCTCGAAAATTTACTTACCGTCAGCAGCTTTTTACAGTTACGGGCCACCTGCGGCATGAGCCAGCGGTAGTAAAATTTAAACCTGTTGGTAAACCAGCGTTCCTCTTTTTCATAAGCTACATCATGGATTACATTCAGCTGGTTCTTATAACCAATGGGTGCGGTATTGCACAAATTGATCAGCAGGGGGCTGCCATTTTTCCGTAGCCATACCGGGAGCTCAAACTGTTCCCAGGTATGACCTTTAAGCATTCCAACTGCTTTTGCTTCCAGCTTTTCGGCCAGGCCGGCATGCATTATTTCCCTGCAAGTAAGAAATCGGATGCCGGGATGTATTTGCTTCAGGGTCAGGCAGATATTGACTGCGAATTGCTGAACCCCGCTAAGGGGTTGTGTTAAAAAACGCGCATTTACGTAAACTTTATCCACCCTTTTAACCTTCTCATTTGTTGTGCAGGCTACCCCTGACCATTAAAGGTTCAAAATTAACTTTAATTTCTAATTTTGCCGAAAATTAGCAGGCCGGGTATGAAGCGGCAGGACATGAAGCATGAAGGACGAAAAAATCAGGTTAAAAAAAACAAAGGGCTACCTTGAACTGGTAACGGCTGTTGCAATTAAAAATGTTTCATTGCGGTACAAGAATTCGGTGTTTGGCTTTTTATGGAGCCTGCTCACGCCATTGATTTACCTGCTTATTTTTTCATTTATTTTCAGCCATGCATTTCCCGATATTGAGAATTACCCCCTGTTTGTTCTTACCGGCATCATCTTCTGGAGCTTTTTTTCAGGGTCCACTATTCAGATCATGAATTCGGTCGTGGAAAGCGCCGGCGTGCTTAAATCACTGAATGTGCCTGTGATTATTTTCCCGCTTTCAGCACTGATCGCAGCATTGATCAACCTTGGGTTTTCGCTTTGTGTTTTTGTGCTGATCATGTTTTTTTTCGGATTCCAGGTTTCGCCTGCAACGCTGGTTATATTTCCTGCCATTCTGCTGTTTTCCGTGTTCACGTTTGGATTAAGCCTCATTCTCTGTTCCTTCAATGTTTATTTCCGCGACGTGGGCATTCTGTGGAATACGCTCACGCCGGCCCTGTTTTATTTTACACCGGTTGCATATTCGTACCAGCTCATCCCGGAGCAATACCAATGGATCGCAAGGCTGAATCCGTTGTTTCATTACATCGGGCTGGTGAGGGAGATCCTGTATTACAACCGCCTTCCATCCCTGAAACTAATCATCATCACTACCACCATGTCCCTTGTGCTGCTCGGGGCCGGTTTATTTTTATTTAACAAACTGCGCCGTGGATTCTTTCCCAATCTCTGAAAAAATGCAACAGCAAAATTCCGCCCCTGACCGGGAAGTGATGATTGAAGCCACTAACGTAGATGTGAGCTTTATCATCCAGCACCAGGGCATCAGGAATATGAAGGATTTTATTTTTTCGCTTGGATTTAAGAAGCCGTTCGAAAAAAAGGATGTGCTCAGGGACATTAACCTTACCATTTACAAAGGCGAATGTTTCGGGCTGATGGGAAAAAACGGTAGCGGCAAAAGTACGCTGCTGCGTGCCATTGCAGGCATCATCCCGCACCACCGGGGAACCATTAAGCTGCACGGCCGCATAGCGCCGCTGCTTGCACTGGGCGTAGGGCTGGAACCGGAAATGACCGGAATTGAGAACATCAAATTGTGCAGCACCCTGATGGGTCGTTCCAAGAAAGAGATCAATGCGTCCATGGATCAGATCATCTCTTTTTCAGAATTAAGCATGAACGACATGGAGATGCAGGTGAAACGCTATTCATCGGGAATGCTCTCCAGGCTTGCTTTTTCTATTGCTGTAGGGGATATTCCTGAAATACTCATTGTGGATGAAGCGCTGGCAGTAGGTGACATCGGCTTCCAGGCCAAATGTGCAACACGTATCAATGAAATCAGGCAATCGGGAAGCACCATCGTATATGTCTCTCATAACTTCAATGAAATAAAGCGGATATGCAACAGGGCCGCATGCCTTTCCAAAGGATCGGTTGCCATGGTTGGCGGGGTGGAAGAGGTAGCTAATTTTTATAAGTCATTATTTTAAGGAACCCGTCCATGTCACCAGTAATATCCATAATAATTACATGCTATAACGACGGGGAATTTTTACCCGTCTGCATCAACAGCATTGAAAAAATAAAAGCTGCTCCAAAGGAAGTAATTATTGTCAATGACGGTTCCACCGATGAACGTACCCTCATCCTGCTTGGTGAACTGAAGGCATCCGGATACAAGGTGATTGATCAGGCCAACCAGGGATCATCCAAAGCAAGAAATACAGGCATTGCAGCAGCAGCAGCACCGTATATCCTGCTGATTGATTCGGATGATTTTATTGAACCCGAGCTGGTGCATGAAGGGATCAGGATCCTTGATGAGCAGCCGGGCACAGGTGTTGTTTATTCCGATGTTGCCACTTTCGGAAAAGAGACCACCAAGCGGCATCTCCCTGAATTTGATTTCGCCAGGCTCCTCACCGGAAATTATGTTTACATCTCCAGTGTATTCCGGAAATCGATCTGGGAACAAAACAACGGCTTTGATGAGAATCCAAAACTGAAGGCACACCAGGACTGGGATTTCTGGATCATGACGGCAAAATCGAAATGGCACTTCCATCATATTAAAAAATGTCTTTTTCATTACCGGATCAGGAGTCATTCCGTTTCGTCCATGGCTCATGATCCTGATGTGCAGAAAGAAATCAACCAGTACATCACCACCAAGCATGCCGATGTGTACAGGGAGCATGCGTTATTCATAACCCGTTTCCTGAAAGAGACCATTCATGACCTTGCCGGCACGGTAAAAATGCTGGACCAGAACACCAAGGCTTATGCGGAGAAGGTTGCCAGCCTGGAAAGACGCATTGGCTTTATGGAAACGAGCAGGATTGTGAAGTTCAGATTTTTCATGTCGCGGGTGAAGACGATTCTTGTTTCAGGTGATAAAGATTCAAAAGGCAAGATCAGCATCGTTTACAAAATATTCTTTTTTATTTCCTCCCGCGGGAGAAAGCTGGTCAAGGACCTCCTGAAAAAAGTATACAAGAAATTAAAGGTCGGTTCAAACACCAAACCAAGCGAAGCAGAAACTTACAAGGCCTGGATCAGCAGGTATGAACCGGGCACAACAGGGCTTTCCATCATGAAAAGCCGCATCATGGAATTTCATGACAAGCCCGTGATCAGCGTATTTGTTGCCATCAACAGGCCGGAACAGCCTTTCCTGATTGCCATGATTGAATCGCTCATGGACCAGATCTATCCTCACTGGGAGCTTTTCCTGTGCATGGATGGTCATGCTGATGAAGATACTGTAAGTATAATGCAGCAATATGCAAAGGACGACAGGCGGATCAAAGTCGCCCCGGCGCTTTCCATCTCATTTCCGGGTGCATCGTCAGGTGATTTTGTTCTTTTTTGCGGACAGGATGATCTGCTTTCACCCATTGCATTATTTAAAATAGCGGAGCTGGAAAATGAAAATCCGCAGGCTGATCTTATTTATGCTGATGAGGACCAGGTTGATGAGCACAGTCACCGGCTCACTCCGCTCTTCAAACCGGAATGGAGCCCCGATCACCTGCTGGCAGGCAATTACATCGGCAGGCCCGCCGCCATGAGGCGCACCCTGGTTAAAAAAACGGGCGGACTTCGCAAAGGATTCGAAGGAAGTGAAGAGTATGACCTGCTGCTGCGCCTCACGGAAGCGACCGGCAATATATTTCATATAGCCAGGGTGTTATATCATAAGCGGACAGTGAAGCACCGGGCCGAAGTGGTGGCAGATTATGGCAGGTCGCAGGCCATCAGGAATGCATGCAAGTCGCTTACAGAGTCGCTCGCCAGGCGCGGTGAGCCGGGTACGGCCAATGTGATACCGGGCGTGAATGGAAATTTCAGCGTGCGTTATCAGGTAAAGGAATACGGAAAAGTAACCGTGATCATACCCACACGGAATAAAGCCGATGTGCTGGAGACCTGCCTGAAATCCATCTTTGAGAAAACAATTTATCCAAACTATGAAGTGGTTGTGGCCGACAACCGCAGCCATGAGCCCACCTTATTTCACCTGATCAACTTTTTCGAAAAGGCCGAGCCCGAAAGATTTCGCTGCATCAGGCTTGACATGGACTTTAATTTTTCGAAGCTGATGAATGAATCGGTACGCCAGACAGACGGAGAATACCTGCTCATGCTGAACAATGATACGGAAGTGCTGGTGGCCGACTGGATGGATGCCATGGTGGAGCAGGCGCAGCGGAAATCCATCGGTGCAGTAGGAGCGAAGCTGCTGTATCATAATGACACCGTACAGCATGGCGGCGTGATCATCGGCATCGGCGGTGTTGCCGATCATGCATTTGCCGGCATACACAGGGACGGACCGTCATACCAGAATTATGTAAACCTGGTGCGCAATTACAGTGCAGTTACTGCTGCCTGTATGATGTGCAGGAGGCAGGTGTATAATGAAGTCGGCGGATTTGATGAAGGCTTTGCAGTAGAATTCAATGATGTCGATTTTTGTCTGAAGCTGATCACGGCCGGTTATTATAATGTCTATTTGCCACACGTAGTCCTGTATCATTATGAGTCACTGACCAGGGGACATCCGAAAAGCACCAGGGAATCGTTTAAGCGACATCTTACGGAAGTAGCCAGATTCAGGGACAGGTGGAAAAAATTCGTTGACAATGATCCGTTTTTCAATCCCAACCTGAGCCTGAATAACAATGATTTCAGGATTAAAGTAAATTAATTGGCCGTTACAGCCGGAATTTATATTTTTAAGCCAATAATACATTTATGATTAAGAGGGTACGCTATTGCTGCTTCATGCTTTTTATTTCAGCTTCATGCTTTTCGCAAAACCTTGCTGCATACGTGGACTATCGCAATTATTTTTATTCATTTGACGCCGGCAGCTTCACGCAGCTCGATCACCAGCGGCCCAGGTCATTCAAGGTGGGAGGGAATGCCATTGCTTTTATCAGCAATGCCGATAACTTCAAGGTGTTTTATAAGGGATTTACTTTTGATGTAACGGAAGGTGCATTTGTCAGGAACTATGCTGTAAACGATATCCTGGTTGCATATATGCAAAGCAATCAGCTAAGTGTTTTTGAAAAAGGAAATATCAAAACACTTTGCATGTGGGCGCTGACCTATGATGTCGGCGACAGCATACTGATCTACCTGGACGACATTTCAAGAACTTTTAAAGCCTACTACCAGGGCGATAATTACCAGCTCGATGACCTGCTTGCAGGCGGCTCCACCATCAAATCATACAGAATAGGCGGTAACCTGGTTGCTTTTATCAACAGGAACTATGTGATGCGTGTATTTTACCAGGGCGCCGTTTTTGATTTGCAGAATACCGATAATGAAGAGATCCAGTATGAAGCGGGTATGGACCTGGTCGGGTATGTGGATCAGCTGAACAATACCTTCAATGTTTTTTACAGGGGACACATTTACGAGCTTGAAAAATCTCCGCCACAGTCATTCCAGGTTGGCAACGGCATGCTGGCCTATGTGGATATTGAAGGTAACTTCAAGCGTTTCGCCGACGGAAAAACCAAAACCATCACCAGCTTTGCGCCCCAGGCCTATAACGTTACCGACAGCATGATCACCTGGAATGACAACAACGGGAACTTCAGCATATTTTATAACGGTAAGTCGTATACGCTGGAAAACTATGTGCCAAAGGAAATCAAAGCCGACAACAACATGGTGGCCTATATTGACCAGCTCAACAGGCTGAAGCTTTTCAAATGGGGCGAAACGAAGATCGTTACATACGATGAAGTCAACAGCTTTGAGCTGAACAAGAATGTGCTCAGGTATTCCATTTACAACAACGACGTCAAATTTTACTTCAACGGTAAAACGTATTGAGCCCAATGAACCGTGTTGCTTATTATGCGGCAATTCCTTTAATATACTTTGTGGCTTTTTTACCATTGCCTGCCGTTTACCTGGTTTCGGATTTGCTTTATTTTTTTGTTTACCGGATGATCCGTTACAGGCGAAAAGTGGTACGTCAAAACTTACTCCGGTCTTTTCCTGAAAAAAAGGAAGAAGAGATTATCCGGATTGAAAAGGACTTTTACGTTTTTTTATGCGACCTGATGCTGGAGACTTTGAAAATGCTGACCATATCAAAAAATGAAGCCCTGAAAAGATGCCGTTTCAGGGATCCGGGCATCTTTGACCGGTTGTATGAAGCGAAAAGAAATGTGATCATTGTGATGGGTCATTACGGAAACTGGGAGTGGGGCGGAAACACCATGGCGCTTGTTTCCAAATATCAGCTCTGCGTGATTTACAAGCAGCTGGCAAATAAAAAATTCGACGACCTCATTGTCAGCATGCGGACCCGTTTTGGCGCCAAACCATACCGGTCCACCAATGTGCTCAGGGAAATGCTTACCAATAAGAACGCTTTAACTGCAACTGCTTTTATTGCAGATCAGACCCCGCCGCCTGAAAATGCCTACTGGATGACTTTTTTAAACCAGGACACACCCATTTTCCAGGGGACTGAAAAGATTGCAAGGAGGCTCAATTATGCAGTTGTTTATGCAAAAGTGGACCGCGTAAAAAGGGGCCGTTACGAAATTTCACTCGAGCTGCTGTCGGAAAACCCCGCCAATACTGCCGAATGTGAAATATCGAGGATGCACACTTCCAGGCTGGAGCGCGATATCAGGGAGAAACCAGCCATCTGGCTCTGGTCGCACCGGCGCTGGAAACACCAGCGTCCTGCCTGAGCAAATTAAAAGGACAGCCAGGCTTTTCAGCACAGGTTTAATAATGAACCGGTTAAACAAAAAATTGGTATTTCATATTTGTTGACCTATATTTGCGGGCTAAAAAATTTTTAACCCTATAATTCTTAAATAATTACCTGATTCATTCATGCAAAGCAAAGGCGCTATCAGATTTTTTGCCATCGTTCTGGCAATTGTTTGTCTTTACCAGTTATCATTTACCTTAGTTACCTGGTTGCAGGAAAACAAGGCCCGTGATTTTGCCAATGGAGACCCTGTTAAAGAAAAATCCTACCTGGATTCAGTCAATACCGTTGGCATTTACAACCTTGGGGTTAAAAATTATACCTACCAGGAGTGCAAGGAAAGAGAAGTAAACCTCGGACTGGATCTCAAAGGCGGTATGAACGTGACGATGGAGGTTTCCGTCATCGACATGATCCGGGCCCTGTCCAACTACAGCACTGATACCACATTTAATGCAGCCTTGTCGAGGGCGCAGCAAATGCAGAAAAACAGCCAGGAAGATTTTGTTACCCTGTTTGGAAGAGCATTTAAAGAGATTGATCCCAATGCAAAGCTTGCAGCCGTTTTTAACACGCTTGACCTGCAGGATAAGATCAACTTCAATTCAACCAATGAAGATGTCTTAAAGATCATTAAAACGGAAGCTGATGCAGCCATCAGCCGTTCGTTCAACATCCTTCGTACCCGTATCGACAAATTCGGTGTTACGCAGCCTAATATCCAGCAGCTGGGTTCAGGCAGGATATTGATTGAGCTTCCCGGAGTAAAAGAGCCTGAACGCGTACGGAAGCTGATCCAGGGAACTGCAAAGCTTGAATTCTGGGAAACCTATCCCAACAATGAAGCATTTCCGATCATCAGCAACATCAACGACAAGCTGAAGAATCTTAACAAGAAGGATTCATTGAATGATGCCGTAAAAGATACAACAGGACTGAACCCTGATTCCTCCGCTACGGCTGCAGTTGATACAGGCAAAACAACACCTGATACAAGCGGCGGAATTAAATCACTTACGGAGAAATTCTCCACCGATACGACAAAAAGCGATACAGCCTCCAAGTCGATGGAGCAGCTTACAAAGGACAATCCCATTTTTGCCATCCTCCAGCCAGCCATTTTCCAGAACCAGCAGGGGCAGCAGGAATACAGGAAAGGACCTGTGGTTGGTTTTGTAGCAATTAAAGATACCGGTAAGATAAACACTTACCTGGCCATGCCTGATATCAAGACGATGATCCCGAAGGACATGAAGTTCCTCTGGACCGTGAAGCCTCCTACCACTGATGCAGCTTTCCTGGAGCTGGTTGCCATTAAAACAAGCGGCAGGGACGGCAGGGCACCCCTCGAAGGTGATGCCATCGCTGATGCGCGCCAGGATTTCGGTCAGTTCGGCGGAACACCGGAGATCAGCATGCGGATGAATCCGGAAGGCGCCAAGATCTGGAAACGACTCACGCATGACAACGTAGGCAAGAGCATTGCCATCGTCCTTGACGATTACGTTTATTCATATCCCAATGTGCAGGGAGAAATTGCCGGCGGAAATTCATCCATCACCGGATCGTTTACAATCAATGAGGCAAAAGATCTTGCAAACATCTTAAAGGCAGGTAAGCTGCCTGCTCCGGCAAGAATTGTGGAAGAATCCATTGTTGGACCTTCACTTGGTGAAGAAGCCATTCACAACAGCGCCATTTCATTCGTTGTTGCATTTATCGTTATCATGCTCTTCATGGCCGTTTATTATGGCAAGGCAGGCTGGGTGGCTAATGTGGCCCTCTTTACAAACATCTTCTTTATCATGGGCGTGCTTGCATCGCTGGGCGCCGTGCTGACCCTTCCGGGTATTGCTGGTATTGTATTAACCATCGGTCTTTCAGTTGACGCAAACATCCTGATCTTCGAAAGGGTGAGGGAAGAGCTTCGTGCAGGCAAGGGAATCAGGCTTGCCATATCCGATGGTTTCAAGCATGCCATGTCATCGATCCTCGACTCCAACATTACCCTGCTCATCCTTGGTATCGTGCTTTATATGTTCGGATCAGGACCGGTTCAGGGATTTGCAACCACGCTTGTAATCGGAGTACTCACCTCACTTTTCTCGGCAGTACTGATTTCAAGGCTCATTTTTGAAAGCCTGCTTGGTAAAAACAATCCCATCAGCTTCTCCAATAGATTCACAGAACACATTTACCGCGGAATTCAATTCAACTTTGTTGACAACAGGAAATATTTTTACATGCTGTCGGGCGTCGTGATCATAGGCGGGGCTGTTGCCTTTGGTATGAAAGGACTGAATTATGGTGTTGATTTCGAAGGAGGACATACCTATACGGTGCAAATGGATAAGTCGTTGTCGACCGAAGACATCCGGATGGCGCTTGCTCCAAAGCTTGGCGTACCGCCTGTTGTGAAAACGGTAGGTACTACTGACCGGTATAAAATCACCACCTCACACCTGATCAACGATACCTCAGCTGTGGTGGCAAATACTCTTACACAGCTTGTTTACGACGGGCTGAAGCCACTGTATGCTTCGGCACCGGATTATGAAACATTTAAAACAAAAAACCTGGTATCCTCACAGAAAGTAGGTCCAACCATTGCTGATGACATTAAAAAATCTGCCGTATGGGCCGTACTTATTTCCTGTGGTCTGATGTTCCTTTACATTTATTTCAGGTTTAAGAAATGGCAGTATGGTCTTGGCGCAACAGTAGCTTTATTCCACGACGTGCTGATAGTACTTTCATTGTTTGCCATCTTCAACGGCATCCTGCCGATTTCACTTGAGATAGATCAGCATTTCATCGCGGCTATTCTAACGGTAATGGGTTATACGATGACGGAGTCAGTTGTTGTATTCGACAGGATCAGGGAATACCTGGGTGTTCATCATAAAAAAGATGATAAGGACGTGATCAATGACGCTTTGAACGCTACCCTGAGCAGGACGATCAACACCACGCTGACCGTATTCTTTGTACTTGTTGTTATCTTTATCTTCGGTGGTGAAGTGATCCGCGGTTTCATCTTTGCACTGCTCGTAGGACGTATTGTAGGAACCTATTCATCCCTGTGCATTTCAACCCCTATTGTGGTTGATTTCGACAGGAAGAAAAACAACAAGGAAGTTGTAAAACGAGAGCTAGTGAAGTAAAAAAAATCATATAAAATCAAAGGCCGCGGAAAATATTCGCGGCCTTTTTATTTTACACTATTCAGGCGCTTTTCATCTGTACTCAATCTTATTCGTTAATTTTGCATTTATTCTCATTTCAATTACATGCTAACCATTTTTCTTTTTCTTGACAGCCTGGGCGGAGGCGAATTGCTGATGATCATGATTTTTATTCTGCTCTTTTTCGGAGCGGGTAAAATACCGGATCTTGCCAGGGGCCTTGGCCGCGGCATGAGGGAATTCAGGGATGCCATGGGCGGGGTTCAACGCGAAATTGAAGACAGCATGCGGGAGAAGGAAAGCCGGAAAGAAAATCAACAGCCTGCCCAACCTGCCGATGGAAAGCCGCCGGTGATTGAACAGAAGGATCAGGAGATACAATAAAAAAGGCGCCTCCTTTGCAGGGAGACGCCTTCAACTAACAAACCCCAAAAATTATGATATTTTAATCTCTTTCGGTGTCGATTTCACTTCTTCTTTTTTCGGAAGGGTGATGTTCAGGATACCGTTCTCATAAACGGCTTTGATTTTTTCCGTTTCGAGCGCTTCCGGCAGGTTGAAGCTCCGGCTGAACGAAACCTGGCTGAACTCTTTTCGTGTATAACGATCATTTTTTTCTTCTTTTGCTTCTTTCATTTCCGCACTGATCGTCAGTACATTTTCATCCACGGCAAGCTTAAAGTCTTCCTTCTTAAAGCCAGGTGCTGCCACTTCCAGGTCAAATGTTTTTTCAGATTCCCTGATGTTTACAAGAGGCGATCCTGATTTGCGGAAGTCAGGCGCCATCCATCCGTTTACAAATTCATTCACCATTTCTGAGAAATAAGGCATGCGGTCGAACTGGCTGGTGATCACCGGTTGTTTTAATTTAATGAGTGTCATGGTTTTATTTTTTAAAATTTCACCTCCAGGATCAATTCACATACCAGTGCATTTTTTCAGACGAATTATCACAAATGGCATCTCATTACCGGTCAAAATTTCAGAGTAATCTGAACTTCCCTGAAAAAATGACATTTAAAAAAGGTAAATGAGTGTTTATAACGCGCTAAAAACTATTTCCCTGTACATTCAACAGGCATTCAGGCCCGTTATAGCTTTGTTTGGTGAAAGGGCATCTTACGCATGCCTCCAACAACACTATTGTGAACATCCGTGAAGCACTATTATCGGAACATTCAAAGCGGCAAACCATGAAGATAGCATCTTACATTGGGCATGATAAAGCAAGATTTGCTGCCCTGTCGAAATGCATGTTCGACAAGGACCAAATTCTTGCAGCAAGGGCCTCATGGGTTTTCTCCGTATGTGCAGAGGCATATCCTGAGCTGGTTAAGCCCTACCTGAGCCGTTTGATTCCGCTCCTTACCCAACGGGTGCATGATGCGGTCAAAAGAAATGTAATCAGGGTTTTGCAGGCACAGGATATTCCGGAACGTTTGCAGGGAAAGCTTACTGCCATTCTTTTCGGCATTTTGGAAACAGCAACGGTACCTGTTGCCATCCGTGTGTTTTCCATGACCGTGCTTTCGAATATTTGCAAACAGCATCCTGATCTGAAAAAGGAACTGAAGATGGTGATTGAAAGCCAGCTTCCCTTTTCTTCAGCAGGGTTCAGGGCAAGGGCAAAAAAAATTATGAAGCAGTCAGCAGTATAAATACATGTCAAAAACGCGCAAACCAAACCCGGAAACTTTCGTAAAAGCCGCATATATCAGTTGTCCAGCCATGTTGAAGAAGGGTTTGTTACCAGTACTATTATTGATTTTCTTATCCATACCGGGCGGAAGCCGGCAATCAGTTAAAGACATTGATCTTGTTTTTTGCATCGACATGAGTGGAAGCACCAATGGCCTGCTTCCTGATTTCAGGGCCAGGATGTGGGAGGTGGTCAATGGTATCAACAGGATACGGCCATTTCCGCGTCTGCGTATAGGCATGGTCGGTTTTTCCCGGCCGAGCTTTGGCAAAGCAAACAGTTATGTTAAAGTGCTCTGTGAATTCACAGATGACTACGACAAAATCAGTTACAGCCTGGGCCAGCTGAAACCTTCGGTTGAAAAGGGAGATCAGTATGTTGGCGCCGCGCTGGAGGCTGCCTATAAAATGAACTGGTCCGACGACCCTGCAGCCCTGCGGGTTATCTGCCTGATGGGGAACGGAAGCGTGAGCACGGGTGGCTTTATCTGGCGGAATACCTGCGAAAACCTGCTGAAAAAAAATATCGTTGTCAATTCCATTTATTGCTTTCAGCAGCGGATCGTAAGCAAGGAAATTGCAGGCTGGAAGTCCATTGCTGACCTGACAGGCGGTGATTTCAGCACCTACAGGATCGGAAGTGCATCAGCAGGAAAAGCGCGGGTGGAATTGAAAACCCTCACCGGACTCAACAACCGCTTTAACAAGACGTATATTTATGCAGGATCGGAAGGGAAATTGCGGATGGAAAGCCTGCTGGATGCCGACCTGGCCAGCATGCAGCATGGAGGAAACTATTTTTATTCCCGTTTGCTTTATAAGGTTTCCGAACATTATCAGTCGGGCCAGTCAGGATGGGACCTTGTTAATTTTGTAAAATCCTCCGGGTTGAATTTCAGCAGCCTGGACAGGACCTTTTTTCCCGACTCAATAAAAAATATGGAAGATCCGACGCTGGGTAAGGTGGTCCTTGCCAAAAAAGATGAACGGGCCCGGGTGATCAGTGAAATAAGAAGCTGCCTTGCAACAGCAGGTCTTGATACGCTGCAGCCGGAACCGGGACAGCTGCAGGGCATGATCGTCCATGCAGTTCGCAAATCAGGAAATGCGGGAACTGTTATTGATACCGACAGGCAATAAGGTATTTTCCAGGATGCACGAATTATTACACAGCGGTAACATCCGGAGGGCCAAACTCCTTTTTTATCTCATAAACCTTTCTATTTTTGCAGGAAAATATTTCATATGAAAAAACTAAGCCTGCTTTATCCGCTTTCTTTCGCACTGATGTTACTGACTGCCTGTTCGGGTAACAAGCATACACAGGAGGAAGGTCAGTCAGCCGATTCTGTTGCTGCTCCTGTTGATACTACTCCGATCAGCGAGGAAGGGGTTTACATGTTTAATTATGCCATTATCAATCTTCCTTCCCCGATAAATGTCCTGAATGAGTATGCAGCCGCCGGTTTACCGGTTGATGTGGACCTGTTGAACCCCTATGAAAATGTTGATAAATACCAGACTACCGTAAGCAGGGCGCTTAACTTCGGTATCTACGGGATCGATCTTGCTTACCTGGTCGTTAATAAGCACGTACCTGACCTGATGAACTATTATAACAGCAGCCGCAAGCTTGCACTGGAACTCAATATTGCCGAAACTTTCGACCGTTTTACCACCAGGTTTGAAGCCAATTCATCCAACAGGGATTCGCTGCTCAGGATCATTGATGATGCCTATACCAATACCGACCGTTACCTGCGCACCAATGAACGTCTGGAGACAGCCAGTGAGATCCTTGCAGGCAGCTGGCTGGAGGCACAGTACATCACGGTAAGCCTGTTGAAAAATGAAGTCCGCACCGAAGCCAATGATTCTTTGTATAATCATATCTGGCAGCAGAGCTATCACCTGGATAATATCTCAAAGATTTTCAGCGAGCTGAACAGCACCCCTGAAGTGAAAGCCATTAAACGGGAGATGGATGCCCTGCTGGCCATGTACAAGGAATTAAAAAGCTCAAAAGACGTAACTCCTGAGTATATCAGCAAGCTTTCGGCAAAGCTGACGGAAGTCAGGAAAAAAGTAACCAAATAACTTCAGGTATTGAGGTTCAGTCAGTGTACACCTGCTTTTATTTGCACGCTGATTCATGCGCTGAAACAGCAGCAATATTTCAGGATGCACCAAACCGGATATGCTCCTGCCGGGATAAAATTAATATATGAGTGAAAAGATCCTCAATGCGCTCATGCAATTGTTTGCCATTGTGGCGAATGCTGAACGGCTTACCGAGAAGGGAAGAAGCATTGTTGAATCCTTTTTAAAGCAGCAGCTGAGCCAGTCGAATGTGCTCAAATACCTGGCGGTTTTTGATGACTATGTTGTCATGCTTCAGGGGAAATCCAATCCCGATAAAGTAAAAAAAAGAGTTTCTGTTAATTCAGTCAAGGTGCTTCGTATATGCACCGATATCAACAGGGAGCTTAACCAGAAGCAAAAATATGTGGTGCTGGTCAGGCTTATTGAATTTGCCTATTCATCAGAAGAAACATTGTCGGAGCAGGAATGTGAATTCCTCAATATCGTAGCCGAAACTTTTAATATCGACAGGGATGATTATGACGACTGCCTTCTGCTTGCTTCCGGACAGCAGGAGCAGCGTATGCAGTCATCCAAATTTTTGCTGGTAAGCGGTGATGATGCAAAAGGATATCCTGCTGATAAATTTATTTTCCAGGAAGGCATGCCAGGGCGGCTGTTCATCTTATTCATTCGTCAGGCTTCCATTTTATTTATCCGTTATTCAGGCGACGCAGCATTGATCCTGAACGGCACACCGCTGATCAAAAACACCAGCTATACATTTACTCAGGGTTCGGTGATCAGGGGCAATAAGATGTTGCCGTTGTATTACAACGACATCATCAGGCATTTCAGGGTTCAGGAAAATGCAGGCAGGCTTCATTTTGCAGTGAAGCATGCCGGTTACCATTTTAAGAATGGAAAAGTAGGATTGCATCCGGTGGATTTTTCCGTTTCATCCGGCAACCTGGTAGGCATCATGGGTGGAAGCGGGGCGGGTAAATCGACGCTGCTCAATGTGCTGAATACGAATTTGAGGCCGGGTGAAGGAGAAGTGCTGATTAACGGAAAAAACATCCATGTTAAATCTTCCGGTGTTGAAGGGCTGATCGGATATGTTCCCCAGGATGACCTGCTCGTGGAGGATCTTACTGTTTTCCAGAATCTTTTTTTCAGCAGTAAACTTTGCTTCGGTGCGCTCACCGATCATGAGATCAGGAAGAAGTGCCTGGATGTGCTGGAGGCCCTTGGATTATTTGAAGTGAAAGAGCTGAAGGTCGGATCCGTACTTGAAACAACCATCAGCGGCGGTCAGCGCAAAAGACTGAATATCGCACTGGAGCTGATCCGTGAACCTTCGGTTTTATTTGTTGATGAACCTACGTCGGGCCTCTCTTCACGTGATTCGGAAAATGTTATGGATCTGCTCAAGCAGCTTTCCATTAGCGGCAAGCTTGTTTTTGTTGTCATCCATCAGCCTTCCTCCGACATTTATAAAATGTTCGACAGGCTGCTGATGCTTGATGCAGGAGGTTACACGGTCTATTATGGCAGTCCGGCAGATGCACTTATTTATTTCAAGTCGAAAGCCAGCTTTGCCGATGCAGAAGACAGCGAGTGCATCACATGTGGCAATATCAATCCCGAGCAGGTGTTTTCCATAATTGAATCGAAGGTGCTGGATGAGTTTGGAAACCCGACACCACACAGGAAAATTTCACCGGAAGAATGGAATAAATTCTATGCTGAATCGATAAAAATGCGGCATGATGAAGTGAATGGCCAGGATGAACCCGTGCAGGTGGAACATACCAGGCCGTCACGATTCGGGCAGTTTCTTGTTTTTCTCCAGCGTGATGTGTTATCAAAGCTTGGCAACCAGCAGTACTTGTGGATCAACCTGCTGGAAGCTCCGGTGCTTGCATTTATTCTTTCCTATTTTTTACGGTACAGTCCGGGTGAAAATTATGTTTTCAGAGACAACATGAACCTGCCGGCTTATATTTTCATGAGCGTGATCGTTTCTCTTTTCATGGGACTGATGGTCAGCGCTGAAGAAATTATCCGCGACAGGAAAATACGAAAAAGAGAATCGTTTCTCAACCTGAGCAAATTCAGCTACCTCACGTCCAAGGTAACGGTGCTGTTCATTATTTCAGCTATACAAACCCTGCTGTATGTGGTGGTGGGGAATGGCCTTACAGGAATCAGCGGCATGAACATGGATTACTGGATCATCCTGTTCTCCGTATCCTGTTTTGGCAACCTGCTGGGGCTGAATATATCCGCTTCGTTTAATGAAGCCGTTACGGTTTACATCCTCATACCGTTTCTTATCATCCCACAGATCCTGTTAAGCGGAATTATTGTGAAGTTTGAGAATATGAACCCTGTAGTAACCAGTTATGACAAAGTTCCGTTCATGGGCGAAACGATGGTGGCGAAATGGGGCTTTGAGGCGCTGGCTGTTAACCAGTTTAAAAACAACCCGTATGAAAAATTATTTTACCTGCAGGATCACCGGCTCAGCACGGCATCCTATAAGCGCGATCACTGGCTTTCAAGAATCAGCGACCAGCTTGAAAAGCTGAAGAAAGGGGATGGCGGGAAAGACGGTTACCGGATGAAGCTGATACAAAATGAGATCAGGAAAGAGCAGGTTGAAAATGAAATGGTGAAAGCCGATGAAACTATTTATGGTGCTACAACATTCAGCATGGCTTTTTATGATGCTGTCAGAAAGCATATGCAAAACCTGAAGCAGCATTATACCAGGATGTACAATGAAGCGGAACGCGAAAAAGACCAGCGCATGCATGCATTGCTTCAGCAGGGTCCTGATGCAGCCACCATGCTGCAAAGCCGGTATGCCAATGAAAGTGTGGAGGACCTGCTGCTGAACAAAGCGGGATTGAATTCCATCAGCGAGTATAACGGGAAGTTTATACGAAGTTACCAGCCTGTTTACATGAGCGGCGAAAAAGGCAGCTTTATCCGTGCGCCTTTCCTGGCGGGCACAAAGTCGCTCTTCGGAAAAGCCCTGCCAACCTACCCGGTCAACCTGCTTGTAATTTGGGGGATGACATTTTTCCTGAGCATTGTGCTTTATTTCGACTGGCTGAAGAAGCTGGTCCGGTTGCTGAACTTCAGCCAGATTTTCAGGTTGAGATAAATCAACAATTAAATAATATCCGGGAATTACATTATTTTTTTCAAAACGATAAGGTATTTAACTCACTATCAGATGCGTATTGTACGACCCCTTCGGGGTCGGAGGGTGTAATTAATGCCTTGCTATAAACATGTGACCCCTTCGGGGTCAAAACCATATTTCATCAGACTCCGTTCATATCTGTCAAACGATTGACCCGTTCGGAGTCATTCAGGAATTATCATTGAATCCTGTAATTTACATATGTCCAACATTTGACCCTGAAGGGGTCGCATGTTCGGGGAATGTAATCTTGTAAAAAAAAACGCCCCGGAAATCCGGAGCGTTGAAAA
>Ga0157380_10000053_pt1 | contig 66632 bp, 49 predicted proteins | sample S35metaG_FD_119757 | JGI IMG/M metagenome (GOLD analysis project Ga0157380, IMG submission 119757) | Switchgrass rhizosphere microbial communities from Kellogg Biological Station, Michigan, USA - S3-5 metaG | ecosystem: Host-associated > Plants > Roots > Rhizosphere > Soil | place: USA...
ATATCCCCTTTGTAATGACCTTCCTTATCTCCCAGCCGGTCAAAATACTGCCTGCTTTCTTCTGCTGTTTTTCTGTAGTTGAAATTACTGTCAAACATCACAAGCAGCATTTTAACAAAATAGTAAGTTCGGTAATTGATTGATTTATTCACATACCTCCTGAAATAAGCTTTGAAGGCATCTGTTTTATCGAGGAGTGTTTCAAAATCACCGGTATCTATTAGCAAAATGATCTGGGCGATAATGATTGAGATATTAATCCCCCTTTTGTCTTTAGAAAAACCAGGAACTTCATTCAAAAATTTACTAATTTTAAACTTACTTGTTGATTTTGGCTGGATAAAATTGAGGTACGCTTCTAACACTTTCCAATTTTCTCCCCTTTCCATTGGGTAATCCTTGATTACTTCTAATGCTGATGCTTCGTTAAATATTTTCCATGCTTTTTCATATTTTTTTGTATGCATAAATAACAATACACAGCGTTCCATAGAGATTAGTGCATTGAGATTGTTTTTCATAAATAATTTCATGCAGGTCTCTGCCATTTTCAATCCAAGCTCATAATCTTTTAAGCAAATACAGGCTTCAATTTTATTTACGGCTAAAGCCCTGTGTCTGGCTCTGTCATAATTTTTTGGATTTTCGAGTAAATATTTCTCTGTTTGATCACATATTTTAATAACTTCTCTGTATTCGCCAATCGATTCGTAATAATTTGTACCTATTAGGGCATGCATCATTTTCAATAAATGGTTATCATACTTCTTATTCAAATAGCTTATTCTTTTCCAATACTTCTTTGTCTTTATTTTATTAATTGGTGATTGTGATTTGCGGTAATCCAGCCTTAAATCACAATACATTTCGTCCGCTTCAAGTTCGGCTTCATATATTTTTATGTTATCCTTCAATAATTTTGCATATTTCATAAAATCCTCCTTTGTTCCTGCGAAACTTGCCCGGGAACGTAAGAGTTTTGCACCAAAAACAATTAAGCTGGCAAATTGACCCGAAATGGCCATTGACAATCCTTCTTTGGCCAATTCATTACCTTCATCCGAAAGGCCAACATTTAACATAAATTGTGCAGCCATTAAATACTTTCCTGCAAGTACAAATTTCAAATGATAATGAAATGATAATTTTTTAAAATCCAAATTAAATACCGAGCCGATCAATTGCTCCTTGATCCTGGACTTCAGCATTAAATAACTCTTATTGGTAGGTTTTGACTTATAAAGATCCCATGCAGCATCTTCATCATTTACGTACCTGCCTGAAAAAATTCCATTAACAAGCCGGTCGATTTTATTTCTTGGGTTGGATCCGTAAAGCTTAATTTGGTTCTCTCCAACATACAAGGCAAACTTTTTAAAGTCTTTCATTTTTTTTATTATAAAAGTTTATGAATCGGAGAGAGATAAATCCGTAAATAAACATAGTGAAAAAGGTTACAAAAGAAGGTTTAATAAACCTTTCTTCTTTTTGAATAGCTTTCCGTCGGCTCCTGGAATGAATATTCATGCCTTTTTAGCCGCTGCAAGACTTCTGGCCACAGGTTTTCATAAGGAATAATTTCCAGGGCTTCAATATCCCCTTTATAATGACCTTCCTTATCTCCCAGCCGGTCAAAATACTGCCTGCTTTCTTCTGCTGTTTTTCTGTAGTTGAAATTACTGTCAAACATAACCAACAGCATTTTAACAAAATAGTAAGTTCGGTAATTGATTGATTTATTCACATACCTCCTGAAATAAGCTTTGAAGGCATCTGTTTTATCAATCAGCACTTCAAAGTTTCCCTTTTCAATGAGGAGAATATTCTGGGCGATAATGATGGAAATATTTATTCCTCTTTTATCCTTTGAATAAACAGGAACCTCATTTAAAAACTTATTCAATTTAAATTTACTGGCGGGTTTAGGTTTAATAAAACACAGGTATGCCTCAAAAATCTTCCAGATCTCATGTCTTTCCAATGGGTAACTACTGAAAATCTCCAATTTTATTGTTTCGTTATATAGTTTCCAAGCTTTTTCATAATTTTTTGAATGCATGCATAACATTACATAGCGTTCCAATGCAATGAGGGAGTTAAAATTGCTTTTTACAAATATCCTCATGCATGCCTCAGCAGTTTTCAATCCAAGATCATAATCCTTTAACCAGATACAGGCTTCCATTTTATTTATGGATAAAATCCTGTGCCTGGCCTTATCATAAAACTTAGGATTATCAAGCAAATATTTCTCTGCCTCGTCAGATATCCTGATAATTCCGCGATAATCTCCAATAGACTCATAATAACTTGTTCCAATGAATGCATACATCATTTTTAAAAAGTGGTTATCATATTTTTTGACCAGATAGCTGATTCTTTTCCAATATTTACTTGTCTTTTTTCTATTCAAAGGAGCTCGTGTCTTTCTGTAATCCAATTTTAGATCATTATTCATATCATCAGCTTCAAGTTCTGCTTCATAAATTTTCAGATTACTCTTCAATAAGTTCAAATACTTCTTGTATTCCTCTCTTGTACCAAAAAAACTTGTTCTGGAGCACAAAAGCCTGGTGCCAAAAACAATTAAGCCGGTGAATTGTCCTGCCACTGCCAATGACAGTCCTTCCTTTACCAATTCACCACCTTCATCTGAAAGTCCTACATTCATCATAAACTGCCCTGCCAATAAATACTTTCCGGCAAGTACAAATTTTAAATGATAATGAAATGATAATTTTTTAAAATCCAAATTAAATACCGACCCGATCAATTGTTCCTTGATCCTGGACTTCAGCATTAAGTAACTCTTATTGGTAGGTTTGGACTTATAAAGGTCCCATGCAGCGTCTTCATCATTTACGTACCTGCCTGAAAAAATTCCATTAACAAGCCGGTCGATTTTATTTCTTGGGTTGGATCCGTAAAGTTTAATCTGATTTTCTCCCACATACAATGCAAACTTTTTAAAGTCTTTCATTTTTTTGATTTTAAAAGGTTATGATTCGGAGAGAGATAAATCCGTAAATAAATATTTTGAAAAAGGCAACAGAAGTTGTTTTATTAAACTTTTCTTCTTTTTTTATAGCTTTCAATAGGTTCCTGGAATGAGTATTCATGCTTTTTGAGCCGCTGTAAGACTTCCGGCCACAGGTTTTCATAAGGAATAATTTCCAGTGCTTCAATATCTCCTTTGTAATGACCCTCCTTATCTCCCAGCCGGTCAAAATATGGTCTGCTTTCTTCTGCTGTTTTATTGAAATTGAAATTACTGTCAAACATTACCAGTAACATTTTAACAAAATAGTAAGTTCGGTAATTAATTGATTTATTCACATACCTTCTGAAATAAGCTTTGAAGGCATCTGTTTTATCGAGCAGTGTTTCAAAATCACCAGCATCTATTAACAAAATGATCTGTGCAATAATTATTGAAATATTTACACCTCTTTTATCCTTTGAATAAACAGGAACTTCATTTAAAAACTTATTCAATTTAAATTTACTGGTGGGTTTAGGTTTGATAAAACAAAGGTATGCCTCAAAAATCCTCCAGATCTCATGCCTTTCCAATGGGTAACTATTAAACATCTCCAATTTTATTGTTTCGTTATATAATTTCCAGGCTTTTTCATAATTTTTGGAATGCATGCATAACATTACGTAGCGCTCCAATGCAATAAGCGAGTTTAAATTGCTTTTTACAAATATCCTCATGCACGCTTCAGCAGTTTTCAATCCAAGATCATAATCTTTTAACCAGATACAGGCTTCCATTTTATTTATGGATAAAATCCTGTGCCTGGCCTTATCATAAAATTTTGGATTGTCAAGCAAATATTTCTCTGCCTCGTCAGATATCCTGATAATTCCGCGATAGTCTCCAATACACTCATAATAACTTGTTCCAATGAATGCATACATCATTTTTAAAAAGTGGTTATCATATTTTTTGTTCAGATAACTGATTCTTTTCCAATATTTGCCTGTCTTTTTTCTATTCAAAGGAGCACGTGTCTTTCTGTAATCCAATTTTAGATCATTATTCATATCATCTGCTTCAAGTTCTGCTTCATAGATTTTCAGATTACTCTTCAATAAATTTAAATACTTCTTGTATTCCTCTCTTGTACCAAAAAAACTAGTCCTTGAGCACAAAAGTCTGGTCCCAAAAACTATTAAGCCGGTGAACTGGCCTGCCACTGCCAATGACAGTCCTTCCTTTACCAGTTCACCACCTTCATCTGAAAGTCCTACATTCATCATAAACTGCCCTGCCAATAAATACTTTCCGGCAAGTACAAATTTCAAATGATAATGAAATGATAATTTTTTAAAATCCAAATTAAATACCGACCCGATCAATTGCTCCTTGATCCTGGATTTCAGCATCAAATAACTCTTATTCGTAGGCTTTGACTTATAAAGGTCCCATGCAGCGTCTTCATCATTTACGTACCTGCCCGAATAAATTCCATTAACAAGCCTGTCGATTTTATTTCTTGGGTTGGATCCATAAAGTTTAATTTGATTTTCTCCCACATACAATGCAAACTTTTTAAAGTCTTTCATTTTTTCTCTTTTTAATTTGTTTTAACTCGGAGGAGAATAAATCCGTAATTTAAAATACTTTAAAAGGGGAAAGAAAAGGCACTTCAATTACCTCCTTCCTTCTTGAAGGCAAAATTCCATTTTACTTCAGTAATTTCACAGTACCTTGGTTCATCATAAAACTTGGAACTCTATAACAGATATTTTTTAATTTCATCATAAATCATATAACGCATCAGAAATCTCCAATTGATTGTCTAATTCTTGCTGATAAATACATTCTCAGCTTGAACCTTTTTCAATCGATTTAATATTTGTTCCCACAATTCTTCGTAAGGAATCACTTCCAATGATTCGATATCACCATGATATTGGCCTACCTTATCAGATAAGCGGGCATAAAATTTCTCGCTTGATTGCTTCACTTTATCATAACTAAAATTATGTTTAAACATGATTTCTACCATTTTAACAAAGTAAAAAGTACGATAATTAATATGTTTAGTAACATACCGCTTAAAGTAAATTCTGAAGGAATCAGCTTTTTCAATCAACATATCAAAGTTACCGTCATCCAGCAACAAAATGATCTGAGCTATCATTATGGAAATATTGAGACCTCTTTTATCCTTTGAATAAACTGTAACCTCATTTAGGAACTTAAAAAGCTTAAACTTTCTTTTGGGGTCAGGATAAATAAACCCCAAGTAGGCTTCAAATAACTTCCATTTTTCTATTCGTTCTTTCGGATATGACTTGAATAAAGGGTTGGATAAGGCTTCATTAAAGAGATCCCTTGCCTTATTGTATTTTTGTTCATGAATACACAATATAAAATGATATTCAAATACAATTAATGAATTGATATTATTAGCAAATAATTTCATACATGTATTTGCATTAATCTCCCCTAAATAATAATCTTTAAGGAACAAACATGCTTCAAGTTTTACTAATGAGAATTCTCTATGACGTGCCAGATCATAAAACTGTCGGTTTTTTAAAAGATAATTTTCGACCTCATCACAAACCGCAATGACACTTCTGAAATCACCTATTGTTTCAAAATATTTTGATCCGATCCTTGCTTTATTAATTTTTAATACATTATTATCAAATCTTTCATTTAAATATTTAATCCGTTCCCAATAACTTAAGATCATTTCTTTTTTTTTTGGCGAAAAAGACTCCCGAAAATCAATGTTAAGACGATCACGCATAGCGTCGGACTCCAATTCTGCAGAATATATTTCAAGATGCTGATCAATCAGTTGATCATAATAGACCACCTCTTTTCTTGTTCCTTTAAATCCGGCACGCGATCTCAGTAATCTCGATGCAAATACAACCATTCCGGAAAACTGATATTTTTTTGCCCTAGTAAGTCCTTGTTTTAGGATAGTTTCACCTTCACTGGAAATGCCAAAATTTATCATAAACTGACCTGCTGTCAAGCACTTATTAGTCAGAATGAATTCATAACTGTATTTACTTAATTTACTAGATTTAAATAGGTCTACCTGAAATATATGACTAAGCAGACGATCTTTAATCCTTGACTTCAAAGCTCTGTAACTACTTGTAATTTTCTTTGATTTATAAAGGTCCAAAACAGCGTCTTCATCATTGGCATAATTTCCAGATAAAATTCCAGAAATCATTCTATCCATTTTCGAATCGGAGGCATTATTAATGTCCTTATTTACCTTCAATTTTATCCTGTGGGATGTTATATACTTACCGAAATTTTTAAAATTTTTCATATTAGGAAGTTGTTTAACCGACTGATTTACAATCAATGCCGGATTAATAGTGTAAGGTATAGAGAACTTTTGATAAATAAAAACCTGTCATAATCCTGACAGGTTTTTCTGCTTCTCGTTTTCAGATACGTGCACATTTACATAAAAAAATAAACATATGGATTTTCTTATCGCACTATTGATTTCTATTGCCTCCCATTATGGTATTTCTAATGCTGAAGCAAAACAAACTGATGAATTTAAACAAGCTGTTGAACAAGCTCAAAGAGACGGCGTAATTGTTGAAAATGATATCATTGGTTAACTATTGGACAAGAATCATTTTTTCAGTTTGAACATCTCAAATAAAATAATGGACTTGCTGAAAAAATAACTTAAACAGTGAAAAACTGATCATTGAGATTTATTTCTGTCAGAAAGATTCTTATATTCTCATTAATAAAACTCAACATTTCTAGTATTCCATAACTTAGAAACGGAATAATGTTCCGTTTCTAAGCTATTGATTTTCAAAATTTAAAAATGTTAGTGAATAAATGTAATAATTTACCAACATATTTTTAAATTTTTAAGTAAAAAATTTCATAATATATTGATTTATAATATATTATAATTTTTAACTTTTTTTCTATTTTATTTATTTCATGTAACGCAATTGTAATTTTTGTATCGTTTTCAGGGCGGTAGTGGCTGTACTTTTGGTTCATCAATTACAGTAACCATTACCAATGACCACAACCAACCAGCCCCTGCCAGTCTCCAAAGGACGCATCATCGTGGATACAGACATCCTCGAAAGCGGCACCCCCAGAAATTAAATAACCTAAAAACATAAACCAATGACCACTAACCTAAACAACAGAACTGCCTGCCAGGCAAACACAGAACATGTATTCAGCCTTTTCTATGAAATCAAACAGGAAAACCCGTTTGTGGATGAAAGCGCACTGATGAAAATGATCAACAAGGTTACAGGATGGGAATATCCCCTTAGCATGAAGAATGAGTACAAGAATTCAGTGCTCAGCAACCTGAACCTTCACTAAGCTTACCTGCATGATTGCAGCCTGACCGGGCTGTCAATGGTGCCTAATAACCTAAAGCCATGATGTATCACCTTAATACCAAAACTACTTTCCATGCTGACATGGAGCATGTCTTCAGCCTGTTTTACGAAATCAGGCAGGAACATCCGTTTATCGACGAGTTCAGCCTGATGAGCCTGATCAACAAAGTGACGGGCTGGGAATATCCGTCGAGCAAGAAAAAAGAATATAAAGACTTTATTTTAAGGTCTCTCAACCTTAAAAATTAATATTGGGTGTTTGTTAGGGTTGCTTTTTGAAATGGTTCTCTCGGGTGTGAGGACCATTTCTTTTTTTGATCCGGTCAGTAAACTTTTTCACCCATCACAAAAGTCTCCAACACTTTAATTTTCCAGAGCTGTTCTTCAGGAGCCTGTAAAAGGTCTTCGTCCAGGATCACAAAATCGGCCTGTTTTCCTGGCTGCAGGCTTCCCCGCTCTTTTTCTTCAAAGCAGGAATAAGCGGCCCAGCTGGTCATGGCGCGTAAGGCGTCTTCGCGGCTTAAAGCATTTTCAGGCTGAAAACGCGTATCGGGGAAATTACTTTTATCCTTCCGCACCACTGCAGCATAAAAGCCATACAGCGGATTAATGCTTTCAACCGGGAAATCGCTGCCATTGGCAACCATTCCCCCTGCCTCCTTCAATTGCCTGTAAGCATTGGATCCTTTCATCCGTTCCAGCCCGATCCGCTCAGGCGCCCAGTACATGTCGCTGGTTGCATGGGTGGGCTGCACGGATGGAATCACACCGAATTTCCTGAATAATGCAAAATCATCAGGATGTACGATCTGGCAGTGCTCGATGCGCCAGCGTGCATCGGCCCGGCCATGTAACGCTTCCCCGTATATGTGAAGCATGAGCCTCACAGCCGAATCGCCGATGCAGTGCGTGCACATCTGGAAATCATGCGCTGCAATTTCTTCAGCAGCCTTTTTCAGGCTGTCAACCGGATGCAGCAGGTAGCCGTAATGCCCGGCTTTGTCGTCGTATGGTTTGAGCAGGCAGGCGCCGCGCGAACCCAAAGCGCCATCGCCGTAAATTTTAAAGCTGCACACATTCAGGCGGCCGGTTTTTATTTTGCCCCTGTTAAAAAAGTATTCTTTATTCTTCGCATTCCAGGTGATCATGGCATTGTATCCCATTTTCAGCTGACCCACCTTTTGCAATGAGTCAATCAATAAAATGACATCCTTTTCCAGGCCTGCATCAGCAATGGAAGTAAGGCCCACGGCAAAACAGTTCTGCTGCGCCTGCAATAAAGCTTCTGCCTCCGCCTCCCTGGATGGCAATGGTATCCTGATTTTGACCGAATCCACGGCATTGTCAATGAGGATGCCGGTGAGCTTTCCGTCTTTAACTTCCACTTCCCCGCCGGGAATGCTGCTGCCGGGCTTAAATCCTGCCAGGTCCAGGGCCACCTGATTCACCAGCGCTGCATGGCCGTCGATGCGCATTAAAAAAACAGGCACATCGGGAAATAAACTGTCCAGCCTGGTTTTATCCGGGTATTGCTGCACGGCCCAGTCGTTCTGATCCCAGCCCCGGCCAAACACCCAGCCCATGAAACGTTTATCACGGTATTTGATAACGGTATCCATCACAGCATCGAACGATTTGGTTTCAAACAGCGCTATTTTTTTCAGGTCCACACCATAGCCGTAGAAATGACAATGTGCATCATAGAATCCCGGGTAAACAAATTTGCCTTTCAGATCAGTTTTGTTCGCGCAGTCGAAAGCCAGCATATCGCTGCCAGTTCCTGTTGCGATGATCTTACCATCTTTCACAGCAAACGCTTCACAAACCGTGAAGGCGCTATCCACCGTATATACCTTACCGTTATAGTATACGGCATCGGCCTGTTTGGGATTTTTACAAGCGAGCAGGCATCCCAGCCATGCAAAAAGAAAAAGGTTTTTCATACTTTTTTTACAATATAAGCGGTATTGGCCTGGGCAAGCGGTGTAACAAGTATTTCGTTCAGCACCACATGCGGCGGCCTTGAAGCGGCAAAGTAAACAATCTCAGCTACGTCTTCGGCAGTCAGCGGCTGAAAGCCCTGGTATGTTTTGGCCGCCCTTGCAGCGTCGCCTTTAAAACGCGTAAGGGAAAATTCAGTCTCCGCCGCACCCGGACTGATATTGGTAACCCGTATGCCATGCTCCAGCAAATCGATCCGCATGGAACGCGTTAAAGCATCCACGGCAAACTTGGTGGCGCAGTATACGTTGCCACGCAGGTAAGCTTCTTTGCCTGCAATGGAACCGATATTGATGATATGTCCTTTTTTCCTTTCCACCATCAGCGGCATAATGGCCCTTGACACATACAGCAGGCCCTTGATGTTGGTGTCGATCATGGTTTCCCAGTCGTTGATGTCGCCTTCCTGGATCACGCTCAGCCCCTGCGCCAGGCCGGCATTGTTAACCAGCACATCAATCTGTTTCATGTTGTGCGGGATGGCTTTGATCTGCTCTTCCGTTTCTTTACGGTCCCTAACATCAAATACCAGCGAAAGCACCTTCACACCGAAGTTGGATTTTATTTCTTCTTCGATCTGGTCGAGCCGTCCTTTTCTTCTTCCGGTGATGATCAGGTCATAACCATGTTCGGCAAACTTAAACGCCATAGCCTTGCCGAATCCGGCGGTGGCGCCTGTTATTAATACTATCATGTGAAAGTTTAAAGTTTAAAATCTGAAGTTTAAAGTTGTTTGCGTTAGTTCAATGTTCAATGTTCAAAGTTCAAAGTTGTACGGTAACGAGAAATGTGCGTGGCGCCCTTCAGGGCTACGGGGTGTGCTGGCATTAGGAGTCTAAGGTTCGAAGTACTTTGGGCTAGTTCAAAGTTTTCATTCCACTTGCTCTCGTTAATGGTTCAAAGATATTTTTTTTTTGGAAAGTAGCAGTTTAATTGGGAAAAGTGAGCATTTACCGCCATTTCACTCAGAAAATCGTATCTTTATCCATTGCGCTTTCTTTATTTTTTATTTTATGAAGAATTTAACTGCTCTATTTATATTTTTTTCTTTAGCAGGAGATGAAGTTTATTCACAAGGAAAGGCTAACAATTGGCTGTTAGGTTATAATACACTAACTGATTCTTTTACTTCTTTTCCAAAAGCTAGATTAGTTATAGATTCTATAACCGCCTCTATAATTCCTGAAATTCGAAAAATGCCCTTTAATGGAAATCAGGCGAATATTTCAGATGAAAATGGAAATTTATTAATGGCAACAAATGGTTGTTGGGTATCAAATAGTACAGGTGATACTATGTTAAACGGAACAGATATAAATCCAGGCGGGTTTGTCACTGGATATTGCAGCGACCATGGTGGATTTATTCACCCAAGACTTTCCATTTTTTTTCAAAATCCCGGAGATTCATCAAAGTATTTACTTTTTCATCAGGCTGGAAATTTAGCTTTGAATAATTTTATGTCATCAGAGCTTTATTATTCAATTATTGATCTTGCACTTGATAGTGGCAGAGGCGGTATAGTACCAGGTGGAAAAAATTTATTTGCAATCCAGGATACACTTAACTTGGGATTAGCTGCATGCAAACATGCTAATGGAAGAGATTGGTGGATTGTTATAATGAAGAATGATAGTGATTTAATATATTCATTTCTACTTACGTCTGCTGGTATTTCAAATTTAACTTTACAACATTTAAACTTGCCAAGTCATGTGGATTATTCAGGACAGCCTGTATTTTCACCAGACGGAACGAAATTTTCTTATTCCAAGTTTGATGGAAACTCCCCTTATTACACCCACAATGTTGGATTAGTAGATTTTGATCGATGCAACGGGATTTTTTCGAATCCAAGATATTATGATCTGACAGATAGTTCATTCTCTATGGGGATATGTTTTTCCCCAAATTCAAAATATCTTTATTCTTGTTCTTTTACACATGTTTTCCAGATAAATACAGATTCATCGATTATAGATACTATAGCCACATTTGATGGTTTTGCTTCACCATTTCCACCATTTTATACAGTTTTCTGGACGATGTATTTGGGTCCAAATGGCAAAATATACATTTCTACCAGTGGAACATTAGATTTACACTATATTAACTATCCGGATAGTTTAGGCACAAGCTGCGATGTAAAACAGCATGCGATACATTTACCATGTTATGAATCGAGAAGTGATGTCAACCACCCAAATTATTATCTAGGGCCAATAATCGGCAGCACATGTGACAGTCTAGCCCATGTTGGAATAAATGAGACTGATAAATATGATTTCCATTTTTCTGTTTCACCAAATCCAGTTTCAGAAGGGCATTTAAAAATCTTCTACCTCCTCCCCCAAAACAAACCAGGCTGGTTTAAGCTTTATGATGCAATGGGAAGAGAAGTGTACAAACTGCCTTTGCCACCATGGAGCACTTTACAGCAAATCACATTTCCGCAGCTGGCTGATGGGATTTACCATGCGGTGATTTTTTCAGATGATAAAAGGATTGGGAAAAAGGTAGTGGTGATGAGTGAATAATGTTCACTCTCCAAATGCTTCGCTACCCCCTGTCCCCCTGAAGGGGCGACACAACGCACAGATCATTTTATTACAACAGTCACCAATCAAAAAACTCATTACCAAATCCTCCGCACCACATAGTCCTTCCAAGCCCTGAAGGGCCCTAACGCACATCCTCGTTTCACCAAAAACTTTGAACTTTAAACTTTGAACTTTGAACTTCACGTCTTCAAATTGAGTCGACTATTCTTATAGCTATAACCAAAGTAAATCAGAAGGCCGATAAATAGCCAGATCGTAAATCCAATCCAGTTTACCAGCTCAATCTGCGCCATCATATATAAACAGCTCAGCACGCCGAATACAGGGATGAGCGAAAGCGATTTTGTAAATGACAATACCGTTAACACCAGGCAGACCATGATAAAAATCCACATCGGTAATTTATGCCTGAACAAACTCCAGCCGCTTTGCAATTTCTTTTCTTTGGGAACATTTGAAATTTCGAGCAGTGCATGATACGACTGGTCGTCCATTCCTGCAACATAAGCGTCCAGGTCATTCGCTGCAGCGATCAGCCCCAGGCTGTCCTGATTCATCACCTGCATCCGCACGCCGTCAATTTCCGGTTTATCAAGTCCTGAAATAAAATCAGCTTTCACAACTTCTTCAGGACTGTTTTTCAGGAAGGCCAGTGTATCTTCTTTCTTAAAATTAAAGAGTAAAAAAACAGCCAGGATAAATAAAGCAGGCACAATGATTTTTCCATTGATGTACGGTGTTCTGAACTTGCCGCGTGGAATATCTTTTTTGTTTTGCAGCATCAATACTCCTCCGCATACCAGTACGAATGCGAACAGTGTTCCGATGCTGCACAGGTTGGTTACCATGGTCAGGTTCAGAAATAACGAAGGTATGGCAACGAGGAACCCTGTTACGATGGTGGAAAAGGATGGTGTTTTAAATTTCGGATGGATCCTTGAAAATACAGGAGGCAGCAAACCGTCACGGCTCATGCTCATCCATATACGTGGCTGTCCGAGCTGGAAAACCAGCAGCACGCTGGCCATTGCAAAAACCGCACTGACTGCAATGATGCCGCTCATCCAATGCAGATCGAGCTTGCTGAATACAAATGCAAGCGGATCACCAACAGCCAGCTCATCGTATTTTACCATGCCTGTGAGCACCATGGCAATGGCCACATACAAAATGGTGCAGATGATAATGGCCCACATCATGCCGCGTGGCAAATCCCTTTGCGGGTTTACGCATTCTTCGGCAGTGGTTGAAATGGCATCGAAACCGATATACGCAAAAAACACAGCCGACACTCCTTTCAGAATTCCATTCACCCCATTGGGAGTAAACGGATCCCAGTTGGCAGTGTCGACATAAAAAACGCCCACTACTATCACCAGCAAAACCACCAGGAGCTTGATCAGCACCATGACGTTACTGGCATTGCGCGATTCTTTTATCCCACGGTATACAAGCCAGGTAATAAAAATGATGATGAACAGCGCCGGCAAATCAGTTACCATATGCAGTCCGCCGATTACCGGTGCCGTGGTCCATGCTGTATAAGCCTGCTGCAGACCTGCACTGAGCCCCTCAAAATGCTTACCGCTGTGCATCAAAGCAGTGGCTTCAGCGTAACCGTTACTTGCGGTGAGGTAATCCATCTGCACCCATTGCGGCAATTTGATGTGCATGGTATTTTCAAGCAATCCGCTGAAGTAATCGCTCCAGGAAATTGCAACGGTAATATTTCCGATGCCATATTCCATGATCAGCGCCCATCCGATGATCCAGGCGAACAGCTCGCCGAATGCAACATATGAATACGTATAGGCGCTCCCTGAAACGGGAACCATGCTTGCAAATTCAGCGTAACAGAATGCAGCGAAGCCGCAGGCAATGGCAGTGAAAATAAACAGGAAAATCACGCCCGGTCCGCCGTCAGCGCTGGCCTGGCCAATGGTGCTGAAAATTCCCGCACCTATAATTGCAGCAATGCCAAAAGCCGTGAGGTCCCTTACACCAAGGTGGCGTGCAAGTCCGTGGTGCGCATTTGCAGCGTCATCGGCCGATGCCTGGTTTAAGATTTGTGATACAGACTTTTTACGGAATAGCTGCATAGGGTTTCAGGTGCTGACAAATATAAAAGATAATTCAAGAATGCGTTACATTTCAAGCCCTCAGAAAATGCCGTCCCTACGGGACTCCATAATCTGTTAAATGTTTTCTCTACCATAATGTCGTCCCTACGGGACTCTTAGGAGTTATAGTAGTCTGCGTGTGGTTGGTGTTTTTCACCAACCACTGAAACGAAATCTTCATTGTCCTGCAAGCGCAACAGGAAGTATTTTCCCGTTATAGTATGCATGACCACCGGCAACAAAATCCGCAACATACCTTCCCATATCAGCAGCTTTTACGGGTGCATTAAAACCCGGAAAAGCAAGCTGCAGCATTTCCGTATCCACAGCTCCAAGGCACAGGGCATTGACAGCAATTTTATCCCCTGCAAATTCAACGGCCAAACATTCGCTCAGGCAGGCAAGTGCCGCTTTGGAAGAGCTGTATGCTGATAGTCCTGCGAATTTTGCCGTACCCTGGAATCCGCCCAGGCTGCTGATGTTAACGATATGCGGACGTGCCGATTTCCGAAGATAAGGAAGCAACATGCTGATCAGCTGCATGGGGCCAAAAACATTCACTTCATAAACACTTTTGAATTCCTCCCGTGAAAGTTTTTCAAACGGCTTATTAATCAGTAAACCCGCATTATTAACCAGTCCGTCGATGGCGGTGATTTTATTTGATTTGAATAATTCGTTAAAAGCGCCGTCCTGCAATGAAGTGAGGTCGCATGCAAACGGGATTATTTCACCGGCAGCCTTTTCGTTTACCGATTGCCTTTTTAACTTTTCCAGGTTGCCTTTGTTTCTTGAAACAGCAATCACCTTCGCATCCTGACGTTGTGCAAGGTGTATTGATGCCTGGTAACCGATACCACTTCCTGCTCCTGTAACAATAAAGTTCATGCTTTGACCGGAATAATTATTTTTTCGTTGCTAAGTAAGCGAATATAAATTAAATACCTTTACACTAGTTAAATTATTGACCCTTATGACCCGCTATCTGAAGGTGCTGTTTTTTACAGGCCTGTTCGCTGTATCCGGAGTCCTGAAAGCACAGGAAAATCCAACGGGGAATGACACCACCTATGCTCCTCCTGCTCCATTACCCGAGCAGGAATATCAACAGCCAAAGTACGACTGGAAGAATAAATTTTTCACCGGAGGGGGTATCGGACTGCAGTTCGGCTCCTATACGTATATCGGTGTTTTTCCCATTATTGGCTTTCGTGTTACTGACAAATTCTCCGTGGGAACCGGATTTACATACATCTATGCCGAAGACAAGCCCAATCATTATTCAACCAGCGTATATGGCGGAAAATTTTTTGCCGAATATGACATTTTCCGCGGGATTGCACCGCATATTGAATATGAATTCCAGAACCTGGAAGTTTTTAATCCCAATCCAAACCAGATTGAAAAACAACGGGTGAACGTAAACAGCCTCCTCTTGGGCGTTTCGTATACCCAGCCGATCGGTGAAAATTCAGGGGTTTACATCATGCTGCTTTACAATGTTATTGAAGACATTTATTCCCCTTACGAAAATCCGATTTTAAGGATCGGATTCAATGTAGGCCTCTAGCTGTTACCTGCCAGGAAATCATCCTTTTTGTTGCCCTTTTTTCCGCCTGATTTGCTATCTTTGCGGTGTTAATTTCCATTCAGTATGATCCGCACCAATCGCATGACAAGCCGCCAGGCCATCGACCTTGAAAACCAGTATGGAGCCCATAACTATCATCCTTTACCGGTGGTGCTTGACCGCGGTGAAGGCGTGTTCCTGTGGGATGTGGAAGGAAAAAAATATTACGATTTCCTTTCGGCATATTCTGCAGTTAACCAGGGCCATTGTCATCCTAGGATCATTGGCGCTTTGATGGAGCAGGCGCAAAAGCTAACGCTTACTTCCCGTGCATTCCATAATGACCTGCTGGGTGAATATGCAAAATACATGACCAGCCTTTTTGGCTATGATAAGCTTTTACCCATGAATACCGGCGCCGAATGCGTGGAAACAGCCATCAAGCTTTGCCGCAAGTGGGCTTATCAGAAAAAGGGCATCATTTCCAATGCAGCGCGCATCATCGTTTGCGAAGGTAATTTTCACGGGCGCACCATCGGTGTCATATCAGCCTCCACCGATCCGTCGTCACGAAATGATTTCGGGCCATTTGTTCCCGGTTATATCACCATTCCTTACAACAACGTGGAAGCGTTGCGTGAAGCGCTTAAAGATCCCAACGTAAGCGGATTTCTCGTTGAGCCGGTCCAGGGCGAAGCGGGTGTTGTAGTGCCTGATGCCGGTTATCTGAAGCAATGCTACGACCTTTGCAAAGAAAAAAACGTACTCTTCATCGCCGATGAAATTCAGACAGGCATTGCCCGTACGGGAAAAATGCTGGCCTGTGAGCATGACGGCGTAAGACCCGATATCCTCATCCTCGGCAAAGCACTGTCGGGAGGCACTTTGCCAGTTGGCGCCGTGCTGGCCGATGATGAAATCATGCTTTGCATCAAGCCCGGTGAGCATGGTTCCACCTACGGAGGAAATCCGCTTGCATGCCGCGTAACCATGGCTGCGCTGGAAGTGGTGAAAGATGAAAACCTCGCTGCCAATTCAGCTTACCTTGGTGAGATCCTGAAGAAAGAGCTTCATGCCATCAGGTCTGAACACATTAAGCTCATCCGTGGCAAAGGCTTGTTTTGCGCCATCGTCATTGAAGAAAAAAATGGCAAAAATGCCTGGGATGTTTGCCTGGCGCTGAAGGAAAATGGGTTGCTTGCCAAACCGACGCACGGTGACATTATACGTTTCGCTCCTCCACTTGTAATTACCGAAGAGCAACTGCTTGAATGCACTTCCATCATCAGGAAGACAATGGAAAGCATGTAAGTTTTTTGGAAACAATCTCCTTCATTTCATTGCCGCTGCAGTCCTGCTTTCCGGTCGCAGGCTCCCTGCAATCAGGTTTATTTTGACACGCCAGTTTTTCATCGCAGCCTGAAAATAAAAAAGGTTGTCGTTAACCGGCAACCTTCCTGCATTAATTCATTCAGCTACTATTTTGATGGTGTATCTGCTTTTTTAATGGTGCCCTTTTTGTCAGGCGCAGGCTTTTCTGTTTGCTGGTCCTTATTCAGATGCACCTTTTCACCCTTTTTATTGAAATAATATTTGTTGCCGCTGGCCGTGATATAAACTGTTTCGCCATTGGGACCTTTCATGTTTTTATCTGCCACTGATTCCATGAAAATTTTACGGCCATCAGCAGCATAATAATACTTCCCGCCCTGCTGACTGGTATATACCGTTTCACCTTTGGGTCCTTTTAAATGCTTATCGGCAACTTCACTGGTTCCTGATTGCTGCCTGCTAACAGGGGCCTGTGTGGTCACCGGTTTATGGGCTGCATTGCCTTGTGCCTCCGTTTTACTGCTGATCATGACAGCCAGGACCGTCAGAATCATAATACTTTTCATTTTAATGGATTTTAAAGCTGCAAAGGACGGAAAAAGTAATGAAATTGCTATGAATGACGTTTGGTGTTCAGGAATTCCAATTCTTAATACTTTTGAATCAAAATATTATCCATGAGCAATCCTTCCATTTCACCCATCCGCCGCAGCCTCCGAAGTTTCACATTTGCATTCGCCGGTTTACGGTTTCTCCTGAAAAATGAAGTCAACAGCAGGATACACCTGCTCATGACCATCCTGGTAATCGGTGCAGGTTTTTATTTTCAGATCGGGTTACTGAAGTGGAGCATCATCATCCTTTGCATTGCCATGGTATTCACAGCAGAGCTTTTTAATACGGCCATTGAAAAAACCATTGACTACATCTCCGCCGAAAAACATCCGGCTGCAGGAGCCATTAAAGACCTTTCGGCAGCGGCTGTGCTCGTTGCAGCAGTTGCTTCCCTGGTTACGGGAATCATTATTTTTCTTCCCTACATGCCCGGATTATTCAGGGCAGCACCCTAGCATCAACTGATTACCTGGCTGATTTGAAAAACTGCAGCGTATCATTATTATTTCCGACAACAATCACCTGTTCCTTCGAAGATCCTTTCAGCATAACCATGGCCCTGACTTCGCCATTGGCAAAAAAACCGCTGGATTGTATGGACACGGGTGTAAATTTTCCTTTGCCGTCACCGGTTAACAGCAGGCCGGTACCTCCGTCGAGCCTGCCCTGCGAAGGGGTAATAGAGAAATTATTTCCGGCCAGCAGCACATCCTGCTTTCCGTCCTTATTAAAGTCTCCGGCAATCGCTGCATTCACCTGCGACATCTGTGCAAATGGCGGCAGCGGCTTCATCTCAAAGGTGCCGTTGCCTTTGTTCTCAAAGTAGCTGCTTAAAAACGTATATGCCTTTTCGATAAAAACATTCTTTGTCTGCTCGGGCTTAAAAAGCTGTTCAACTGTCTTGCCTGCATAATCGGTGTATTTGAGCAGCGTCTTTCGCAAGGGGCGGATCTGGTCAATCAGCTCATCCCTGCTGTACATGGGATAAACGGCGCTGTCGGAAAACATATGACAAATAATTGCATCGGTGCTGCCGTTGGCATCAAAGTCACCTGCATAAACACAGGCCGGCCTGTTTGCATCAGCTTTTATCCTTGTATTGGTTCCCAGGTTCCCGGCCACGAGGTCCTGGTCGCCGTCACCGTCAAAATCAGCGCTGGTGAGGCTGTTCCACCAGCCGTTGGTATAGTCCGTACCGGCAGCGCTGGTTTCTTCCTTAAAAACACCCTTGTTATTACGGAATACCTTCAACGGCATCCATTCACCGGTCACCAGCAGGTCAGGCGCTTTATCATTGTTGTAATCCATCCAGCAGGATGCAGTAACCATACCCGTATACGCCAAACCGGGAGCTGATTTTTCGGTTACGTCGGTAAACTTTCCACCGTCATTCCGGAGCAGGTAACTGCGGGGGTGAAAGGGGTAATTCCCCGGGCTTAATCGTCCTCCGCGAAACAGGTCAGGATCGCCGTCACCATCATAATCCATGGCAGTTACACAGGAACCGCTGGAATTGATTTCAGGTAACGCCTGGGGAGCTGACCTGAATGATCCTTTACCGTCATTTAAATAAAGCCTGTCCTGGTAATACGGTGCATACCCGGTGACTTCGCTGCCACCGCTTACTACATACAGATCCGGATCACCGTCACCATCGGCATCAAATAACAAAGCGCCCGTATCCTCATGCGATTTGTCACTGGCAAATGCATCCTGTGGTGACTTGCTGAATTTTCCTGTTGATGTCTGCAAATAAAGACAACCAGCCTGCCCTGCTGCGCCTCCCACATAAAAATCATCAAGTCCGTCCTTGTTCACGTCTCCCGAAGCCAGCGCAGGTCCCATCCTCGAATAAAGCTGCGGAAGCAAAGGCTCCCGCTTATAATCTATAAATTCATTTTCATCATGCCGGAAATCTGCTCCCGTTTTAATTGCTGTCAGCAAGGTGGTTGCTGCCGGTTTTGCATAGTTCAGCCCGTCACCATTCCCCGGCTTTGCATCAGCATACGAGAGCGTAAGCTGGCTGTTGGATTTTATTTTCTCCAGTCGTTGTACCCTGCCATCTGGCCAGCGGATCAACAGGCTGTCAATGACATTGCTGGTTCCAAGGCCAAAATGGACCCGGCTGTCAACGGCCGAATTGAAACCACGTACCGGCACTGCTTCGGCCACCTGCATGTTGCCGCCCGTGTAAATGATAATTCTTGCACCAATCCCTCCGGTATTTTTTTCACTGCCTTTGAGCTGGCACACGATATAATTGTTTCCCTTCCGCTGGTCGGAATGGTTTTCATAGACTTCCGCAATTGAATTCATGTTGTTGGTAACCAGGTCCAGGTCGCCGTCGTTATCAAGATCTGCGTATACGGCACCGTTAGAAAAAGCTTTTACGGTCAGGCCCCATTCATCCGACATTTTCCTGAAGGTCAGGTCGCCGTTGTTCCTGTAAAGGTAGTTCTGCGTCGGCGTGGCCGGTATCGACTTCACTACATCCAGCGTATTGGGCAGCTTTCCCTTATTTTTCCTGACTATCTCAGACCGGTACATGATGTAATCGAGGTTGGTAAAATCACGCAGGTAACCGTTGTCGAAAAAAATATCCTTCCATCCGTCGTTGTCAAAATCTGCAAACAGGGCGGCCCAGCTCCAGTCTGTTTTTTCAATTCCTGCAAAAGCTCCTACGTCGCTGAAAGTTCCATTGCCGTTATTGAGCTGTAGGCAGTTCTGCATAAACTGCTGACCGTAATTTTTGCTAAGCATAAAAAAGTAACGGTCGTAATTATTTGGTCCCAGCAGCATTTTCTGCCGGTAATTATCCTCAGGAAGCATATCGGCCTGTACCAGGTCTGGCAGCCCGTCGTTGTTGAAATCAGCAATGTCGGCACCCATGGCAAAATAGCTATTATGCGCCATGCACTTTTTATTTTCATCCGTAAAACCGCCGCGCTTGTTGTTGATATACATGAAATCACTCATCATGTAATCATTACAGACATACAGATCGGGCCAGCCATCGAGGTTGATGTCAGCCACCGTACAGCTCAGTGAAAAAGCATTTGATTCCACACCGGCCTGCTTCGAAACATCTTCAAATTTGTTTTGACCGTTATTCCTGTAAAGTTTTCCCGAGTTATATTCGTTGATCTGGCTGTTATGCTGTTCCATGGGTGTGATCGTGAAATTAATATCTACAGGCTGGTTCATCACGAACACATCAAGGTCACCATCCAGGTCATAATCGAAAAAAGTGGACATTCCCGAATACCCCTTGTCATCAAGGCCGTATTCAACGGCTTTTTCAGTAAAGGTCAGGTTACCGTTATTGATATAAAGCAGGTTGGCACGTGTTTCAGCCAGCGCAAATTTTCCGGCGCAGCAAACATAGATGTCGGGCCAGCCGTCTGCATTCACATCGGATACGGTTACACCGGTGCACCATTTGTTGTCGGTGGCAACACCTGCCTTCGCTGTGATATCCTCGAAATGGAAATTCCCTTTATTGAGATACAGCTTGCAGGAGCTCATATTGGCTGAAAAAAACAGGTCCTGTAATCCGTCCTTGTTGAAATCTCCGGCGGCCACGCCAGAGCCGTTATATACGTAAGGATAATTGACAGGATTGATCTTTTCGGTTTCAGTCAGCACATTGTTAAAATCAATTCCACTGGAATCAGGTGATACCAGGGAGAACAGCGGACCTGCAGGCGCTGATTCCTGTTTTTTCTCTGAAGTGCTGCATCCGGCAATGAGGATGCAGCCGATGATACAGGTAAAGGTTTTTATTTTAGTCAAAAAGCGCATAGCCTTATTTACTTTGTTGCAAATGATTTATTGCCCGCCTGCAGTGTACTTTGCAATGCCTGCTTTCCCACCATCCTGCCCAGTATGATACCCTGTTCAATGGCATCCCTGAAATGGATACCGCCATAGATCCGGCTGACTGAGGCTTCATTGGCTGCTTCCCTGAACGAGGTAAACGTCCTGACCGGCAATCCATATTCCACCTCTGACGAATCGGTAAATGCAAAGTTGTCGCCGAAGTAACCTGTCAGCACTTCCGCTGCAGCTCCCGAAACAGAACTGTGCCCGCTGGGAAATTCCGGAAATGGCGGTGTTTGCAAAATAGGATCCCACTTTGGATCGATGTGTTCGTTTATAACAGTCACCGGCCTGATGAAATTACAGATGTATTTCCAGTGCCAGCATACAACGAATGCATCTGATATGGACATGGCTGTAACTGCATAGACCATTGCTGAATGGACCAGGTTGGAATTTGTCTGCATCAGTGCTTTGCGGGCAATTGCAATCCAGTGTCCGCCCGGTGTCATCTTTTGCGCGAATAGCGTGAGGTGGCCTTCATGATGCGAAACATTGGGATTGTCGTCCCAGAAAATGGCGATATTTCTTTGCTCAGGATCCTGGCTGTTCACTTCTTCATACACTTCAATAACCTGGTTGTAAAATGAAGCGTTTTTCTCCATGCTGTATACAGGAAAAACATCAGGCACATATTCACGCGGGTGACCGATAAAGAATGTCCTGATCGTATCCCAGTATGGCTCACAGGCAGGCATGTAATCGGGAGGGGTAAGCTTCCATGCACCGGCCGAATCGGAAAGTGCATAGCGGGTGATTTTCCTTGATTCGAGGAATCCATCTCTGCCAATCCATTTCAGCATGGAGTCGCCTGCCTGCCTGCCGAATTGGATTGAATGCTTAACGATGTCCTCATCAATACCTGATTTCATCACGCTGTCAGCATATTGTTTTTCAAATTCAGCCACCATGTTTTCAGAATACACCATCTTTTTAGCCACAGTTGAAAAGGCCATGTTGGCCGCGATTTCATAGTCAATGGCAAGCGCAGGGTCAGGTTTGGGAAGGCTCTTCAGGTTTTTTAATACAGGGGCCACTGAATTGATCTCGCCTGATGCCAGCGCAAGCACTTCCATGGCAGCAAGATTACAGTTAGCGTATATGCGTGCGGCAAGTGGCGGCTTAAAAACATCCTGGACTATTACATCGGTAAGCCTTTTGTTCCAGGTATGCAATGATGCGCCTGAACGCTTTTCATAAGGAGGAAGCTCCTTTTTTTTAGTGCAGGAAGTCAGGGCAAAAAGAAACAGGAAACAGGCATAAAGCGATTTTCTGACTGACATAAGGGTATAGAATTTCGCCTTAAAATTAACAAAGTATTTACAATAAGGATTTTTATAATTGATGCATTTGATGAAAAATACAGCTTCAATGCCGCTGTTGGAATCCGTTCCAACAGCAAATTCAATGTGCACATTAAATGAAGTACTTACCTAACCGTGACGCTTTGGATTGCTTTCGACAGCATGATAGGGATCCGAAACGTTGTTGGAAAGGATTCCAACAACGGCGGGAATATTCCATTTTTTCAATGCCGCTGTTCGAATCCGTTCCAGCGAAGGCGGGAGAATTACAAACGCCCTGAAACAAAAACAGCTTCCGTATGGGAAGCTGTTTTATTTTATTTTTTGCTTTTGCTTATTTCACTTTATCCAGCACTGCTTTAAATGCTTCAGGATTGTTCATGGCAAGGTCAGCAAGCACTTTGCGGTTGAGACCAATGTTGGCTGCATGCAGCTTTCCCATAAGCTCTGAATAGGAAATCCCCTGTTCGCGTGCTCCTGCATTGATACGTTGTATCCACAGGCTGCGGAAATTTCTTTTCTTGGTTTTGCGGTCACGGTAAGCGTATTGCAAACCTTTTTCAACCGTATGCTTTGCAACGGTTAATACATTACCTCTTGCGCCCCAGTTACCTTTGGCCTGTTTTAAGAGTTTTTTTCTTCTTGCCCTGGAAGCTACCGAATTGACTGAACGTGGCATGTTGTTGTGTTTTTTGGCGTTAGCGCCCCGTAAGCGGGATCTTGAAGCTAAGTACCTGGTTAAATATTAAATGGATTGAATTAGATACAATGATGAATTTAAACGGTAAGCATTTTTTTCACGCGTCCGGCATCGGAGGGATCCACCATGCCCGTATGGGTTAAATTACGCTTGCGCTTTTTACTCATTTTGGTAAGTATGTGGCTTTTATAAGCATGTTTCCTTTTAATTTTTCCTGTGCCGGTAAAAGCGAATCTCTTTTTAGCACTGGAATTGGTTTTCATTTTTGGCATGATAAATCGGATTTTTTATTTGAATTGAAATATGATCTTAAAATTATTTTCCCTTTCTGGGAAGCGGTGTGAGATGGAGGAACATCCTGTTGCCTTCAAGCTTGGGAAGCAATTCCACCTTTCCGTATTCCGACAGCTCCTGTGCAAATTTCAGCAGCATAATTTCACCTTTTTCCTTGTATGCAATGGACCTTCCTTTAAAATGCACATAGGCTTTTACCTTGGCACCGTCTTCGAGGAATTTGATGGCATGTTTAACCTTGAAATTAAAATCATGCTCATCCGTATTGGGACCAAACCTGATTTCTTTCAAAACCGACTTAGCGGTTTTGGCTTTCATTTCCTTTTCCTTCTTCTTCCGCTCGTATAGGAATTTATGATATTCAATTACGCGGCAAACAGGGGGCTCTGCATTGGGTACCACTTCTACCAGGTCAACACCCAAATCACGGGCAATCTGCAGGGCAGCAGCAATCGGGTAAATGTCCGACTCAATGTTTTCGCCAACCAATCTTACCATTTGCGCGGTAATCTCCTCATTGGTTTTGTGCTCTTTTTCACGCTTAACCGGTCCTCTGCGAAAGCCGGGAATATATGGTCTCGGGGCAGGTTTGTTAGCAGGTTTATACGGTCTTTTAAAGGTTGTAATGTGTTTTCCTCCTCTTATTTTTTAGTTATTATTCTTGCGCTAAATTAGCTTTTATTTCTGCATTAACCAGGTCTGCAAAACCGGTTATGGTCATCGAACCCATGTCGCCTGACCCGTGCTTTCTCACTGATACAAGTTCTTCCGCTGATTCTTTCTCCCCGACGATAAGCATAAAAGGGATCTTTTTTACCTCAGCATCCCTGATTTTCTTCCCGATCTTTTCATCCCGGTCGTCAACGAAGCCGCGAATATCGGAATTATTTAGTAACTGTAAAACTTTTTTAGCGTAATCGTTGTATTTTTCACTGATACTCAGGATGCTGACCTGGTCAGGTGTAAGCCATAAAGGAAAATTTCCTGCACAATGTTCAATCAGCACGGCAATAAACCGCTCCATGGAACCAAAAGGCGCCCGGTGGATCATCACCGGCCGGTGCTTGGTATTGTCGCTGCCGGTATATTCCAGCTCAAAACGCTCGGGCAGGTTGTAATCCACCTGGATGGTACCCAATTGCCACTTTCTTCCAATGGCATCTTTAACCATAAAATCAAGCTTGGGTCCGTAGAAGGCGGCTTCTCCCAATTCAACCACCGTTTTCAGCTTTTTCTCGGCTGCAGCTTCAATAATAGCCTTTTCAGCCTTTTCCCAGTTCTCATCGCTGCCAATATACTTTTGCTTGTCATCAGGATCGCGGAGTGAAATCTGGGCTGTAAATTCAGGGAATGACAAAGCATGCAACACATAAAGCACCAGGTCAATCACCTTGCAAAATTCCTCCTTCACCTGGTCAGGGCGGCAAAACAGGTGGGCATCGTCCTGCGTAAATCCACGTACCCTGGTCAGGCCATGCAGTTCACCGCTTTGCTCATACCGGTAAACAGTTCCAAATTCTGCAAATCGCACCGGTAAATCTTTGTACGACCTGGGCTTGCTTTTGTAAATTTCACAATGATGCGGACAATTCATCGGCTTGAGGAAAAACTCTTCCCCTTCCTGCGGAGTCCTGATGGGCTGAAATGAATCGGCCCCGTATTTTTCATAATGGCCTGAAGTAACGTAAAGGGCTTTATTGCCGATGTGTGGTGTAGCAACCGGCTGGTACCCTGCCTTCACCTGTTCCTTCTTCAGAAAATTCTCAAGCCGCTCTCTTATCGCTGCGCCTTTGGGAAGCCACAGGGGAAGCCCCATCCCTACTTTTTCAGAAAATGTGAACAGTTCCAGCTCTTTACCCAGCTTGCGGTGATCGCGTTTCTTCGCTTCTTCAAGCAGGGCAAGGTATTCGGTCAGCTCTTTCTGCTTTGGAAAGGTGATGGCATAAACACGCGTGAGCTGTTTTGCTTTTTCATCACCGCGCCAGTAAGCACCTGCAATGCTCATGAGCTTGGCTGCTTTGATGTGACTGGTATCAGGGATATGCGGTCCGCGGCATAAGTCGGTAAAACCACCCTGTGTGTAAAAAGTGATGGTGCCATCGGCCAGGTCACGGATCAGGTCGAGCTTGTACTGATCGCCTTTTTCAGTGAAATAAGCAGTAGCATCCTGCTTCGAAACTTCCTTGCGGACATATGGATTTGCCTTACGAGCAAGCTCCAGCATTTTATCTTCAATCTTCTTAAAATCATCCGGTGTAAACTGCTGATCACCCAAATCTATATCATAATAAAACCCATGTTCAATGGGGGGACCAATGCCAAACTTGGTTCCCGGGTAGTAAAATTCCAGCGCTTCGGCCATCAGGTGAGCGCTGCTGTGCCACATGGTTGATTTCCCTTCGGGCGAATCCCAGGTCAGCAAAGCAAGTTCAGCATCTTCCGACAGGGGACGCTGTGCATCCCTTACTTCTCCGTTAACCTTTGCTGCCAGCACATTTCGTGCAAGCCCCTCACTGATGCTTTTGGCAATTTCAAGGGCAGTGGTACCTTCGGGATATTCTCTTACCTGCTTGTCAGGAAAAGTGATCTTCATAAATAAATTTACCGTTTTTTAGTCCGGCAAAGATATTCTTTTTCACAAGCGATTTTAACCTGATGACAGGAGAATAATCAACCGGTTGAGAATAGACCTTCATTGGAAAATGTCCCGATTTAAAAATAAGGATTTTTATCGCGGCTTTTCTTTTTGTGGACGAACCGGTGGTCTGTCATGTGGAACAGGCTGTACATTTTGTTTAACCGGCGCCGGAGTATTTTTCCTGATGTTTTTTGATGGCGACTTTTCAGGTGCCGGCGTATTTCCGCGTTGAGACGGAGCTACAGCGGGCGGTTCAGATCTATCCCGTTGTTCAGGCTGGGTTGGCGGAGACTGCCTGATGTCGGGCGGCGGTTTTACCTGCTGCTTATTTTTTTCCTGGCTTTCTCTTTTTACAGGGGGCTGGTGAGTCGGAACATTGACCCTGTTATTTTTCTGCGCAGCATTTTCGAATTTTTCAGGTGCGGCTTTAACGCTGTTGTCCCGTTGTACATGGGGCCTGTAAAGCTGCAGCCTGCCGCCACTGAGCTTTTCACCCGGCCTGTTGTTATCTTCGATGCTGACCGGTTTTACCTGTGTCTTTGTAACTTTTTGCACCTCGCCTCGCTCAGGCCCGGCGATATATGTAGTATTCCTGACGTTGTCAACATGTGTATTCCTGATTACTGTTGAGCTCCTGATGATATTGGCGTTATTTCCTTCGGTTTCATAGTAGTTGCTGATATTGGTGCTGCCAAAATGGTTTTGTCTTACAAACCGCCAATACTTCGGACCCGGATTATAATTGCTGTAACCCACGCTGATGCTGATCCCCGGCTGCAACGGCGCCCAGCCATAATATCCGCCCGAATGCCTCCAGCACACCCAGGCCGGCCCCCATTCATAACCCGGTACCCACACTGCACCATAAAACGGGTCATAATACCAGCGTCCATAGTGAAATGGCGCCCATCCCCAGGGATAATGGCTCACCCATGTCCACCCAAAATCAGTAAAAACCCAGTATCCGCTGGTACTATATGGCCAGAAATCAGGACCGGCATCCGGCACCCATACGTATCCGTAAACGGGGTCATGGATCCATCTGCCATACGGACTTAATTCATCATAAAACACCTGTAAGCTCACTGAAGTGCCCTGGTAGGCAGGTTCGGATGTATTTGCAGCCATACAGCTTATCAGCATCATCACGATCATGCACCTGATCAGTCCTTTCATATTTTTTAGGTTTAGCCTTGAAATCATCCAAAATCATAAAAATCCCTGCCACAACTTACTCCCGGGGGTCCGTTTGTCCCTTTGTTTCCACACCAAACTGTGTAACTTTCCCATTGGCGCCCGTGTATAACTCCGGACTTATTAACCAGGGATTAAAGTTTAGTTATGACAACAGGAACCAAAGCGATTTTCATTTCCGTATGCGCTGTAATTCAGCTTGCAGGAACACTTTACCGGTGTGATGCACAGCAAAGCACTGATCAAATGACGCAGTCGCAAGGACAGTCGAATAATGAGCAGAGCGTAATTTATCCATTTGCAAATCAGGGAAATTCATCTGCTCCTGAAGCAGCACCTGCTAATGACGCTTTTGCAAATGCAATCCAGCTGACCATCAATAGCGCCTGTACAACCGGTACCAATAAGCAGGCAACCACCCAGGCAGGCGAAGCCTATGGATGCCAGGGTTCGCCTACAAAAACAGTATGGTATAAATTCACGGCAACAGCAGGATCTCATTTTGTTGAAATCGAGATGACAGCCTCTTCAGGATGTTACCTCAGTTCGGCGATCTGGAACGCACCGGGCAATGCCAATCCACCAACAGGCACCCCGATATCATGTGAAACTGCATCAGGCGGACCTACACTAAACATCCACAACCTGACGGGCCTGGTGGTTAATAATATTTATTACATTCAGGTTTCTTACCAGGGAGGCTTATTTTGCGGAAACAATTCGAACGCAAATACAGGCGCAAATTTCTGCATACAGGTGGGAACGCCTGTTGTATGTGCCACCTGCTCCAATACCTGCGGCACTGTCTGCCAGTTCCCTGCTCCTCCTACCCTGGCACAAGTGCTTTCAACATGTACCAAGTATGATCTGAAATCAAGAATGAATAAGGACGACTGGAAGACGGAATGCTTCGGCTTTACAGCCATTAGCAACAGTCTTAACCTGCAGATGGTGATCAATTCTTCCGGTTGTATTTTTGGAAATGTGCAACAGTTTAACTGGTCAGTGCAGGATGCAGGCTGCGGAGCCAATGTGGCTTCGGGCAACCTGAGCAACCTCAATGCGACAGGGCTGACTGCCGGCAATGACTATGTACTGTGCTATTCGTGGCAGGCTTCATGCCAGCACAATTCCATCTATCCGTATATCGTAAGCAACTCACAGCTTCCCGTTGAATTCCTTTCATTCAATGCCGAACAGGAACGAGACAGGATAAAATTAAGATGGAGCACGGCATCAGAGACAGGAAACGACCGGTTTGAAATTGAAAGGGGTACTGACGGAATCACCTTTAAGACGATTGAAAAAGTGGAGGGAGCCGGAAATTATAACGGATTGCTCAGCTATACTTTTTTTGACGAGCAGCCGCTCACCGGCAATACCTATTACCGACTCAAGCAGGTTGATGTGAACGGAGCTTTTATGTTTTCGAAAAAAGTGGCTGTGAACTATGTCAAAAAGGAGGACCAGGTAACCATCATACCCAATCCTGTGAAAGGTGAAATGCATGTGAAATATTATGCTGGAAGGAAAGAGCTGATCATTCTGCGGATCACCGACATGACAGGGACCGTCATTATTTCAAAACCAATAACCGTAAGCTTTGAAGGACTGAACCTGTTCAGCTTCAGCGCCGATGAACTAAAACCCGGCATGTATACGGCGAACCTGATGCGCAAAGACAGGACCATCACCGCCCGTTTCTCCAAAGAGTAAAAGATAACGCTTACCGTTATACGGCAGAAGGCTGTGACTCGAGCACGCCTTTTATATCAGGAAGAAAATAATTGCTGCTTTTCATGATCTTGCCATCCTCCCTGTATATGGGCTGTCCGTTATTGTCAAGCTTGCTCATGTTGCTCCGGTGAATTTCATTGAACACTTCTGCAATTTTGTGCTGCAGACCGTGGGCGATAATGGTTCCGCAAAGGATGTACAGCTTATCTCCTAAAGCATCGGCTATCAGCGGCAGATCCCCCTGGCGTGCTGCTTCAAGGTATTCATCATTCTCTTCCGACATCAACCGGTGACGAAGCTCATAAATTTTCTCCTGAATTGCCGCTTCGGGAGCTTCATGGTATTCAAGTCCGAATACACGGTGAAAATCCTTTACCTTATCCATGGTTTCAAGGAGTGTTTGCATAGGCCAATAAAATTTAAATGTGAATTAATGCACCAGCAGACGCCGGGTGGTGTGATAGCTGCTTCCGTCAAGGGTTACCATATAAATTCCGCTCCTGAGCGCCGACACGTCAATTTGTTCGTTTAGGATACCGTTAGTTGTCAGGAATTCATGTGCTGAAACCTGCTGACCAATCGCATTGTAAACCGTTACATGCACCAGCTCATCCCTTTCAGCCATCATCGACAGGTTGACCAGGTCATCAGCCGGATTCGGATACAGGAACAGCTCATTCATTTCCTGCTCATCAGGCACAGCAACTGCTTCGGTGCGTGTGGTGGCAGTGGTAAAATTCTTTTTCGGAGACCAATTGGACCAGACGACAGGATTGCTTGAGCATTTTGCATGCACGGCCCATTCATAAGTTGTTCCCGGCAACAGCCCGGTAAGGGGTTTAACCAGGTTGGTAGTGGTTTTATAGGTCCAGCTTGTTGTGCCCAGCACGCGGTATTTCTGCTGGTAATTGATGGCGCCAGTGACAGCGGACCATTTCAACTTTGCACTGTTGGTTGTAATATTTGATACCGTAGTGCCCTGCGGAACATTGCAAACAATGGGGTTGAAGATCAGTTGCAGGTCATCGATAATGATGGTGCTGTTTACCACAGGATTCGAACCACGGCTGGATGAAAGGATCCAGAGTGCAGTATCAGGATTGGTGGTGGAAGTATAATTAATTTTAGCTGAGAACCTGGTGTATGTACTAACAACCGCATTGGGTGTTACAAACCTGACATAACCAACTGAATCGTTCTGATGTCCTTTAAGGATAAACTCCACGAAGCCTGAATCTGTTCCGGCCGGGGTGTATTTGTACCAGCCTGCAATACTGTCAGGACGGCCCGTATATGGGATTCCTCCGGTTACGCCATATGGCGGTGTGGTAATAATTGTTCCCGTGGATGCAATGCCATTGGCTACGGTTCCGAAGACCGATTTTGTCTGCAGCCTGATCGCATAGGAACCGCTGTGGACATCAGCTCCGGTTGCCCTGGTGGCGGTCAGTACACCGATGATGCCGGTGCTGGGATTCAGTGTGTTCCAGTTATCTGGATCCACATGGTTACCGGCATTGTGCCAGTTTTCAAAGCCGGGATTGGGCAATGCCGGATTCTGTGCCCTGACTGAAGAAAGTACAAATAAAGAGCAGGCTAACAGGTAAATTTTTCTCATAAACACGGTTTCAAATGAAAGTAATCAGAGCAAAGATAAAAAATCAGGCGACAAAATCCATTTTTTCAGGATATTTCATCCATGTTGCGTTTTTGCATGATGGCTGAAACGATGAGGGTGACAATGATCCCTACCAGCAGGGTAACTATAAATCCCCAGAATACAAACCATCCGGGAGTCATAAATGGCTCCGAATAACGCATGGCCTGCTCAACTTCCCGGGTATCCATTCCTCTTTCCTGCATTTTCTCCATCTGCTTAGTTTTTACGAAATCGATCATGCCCGTATTGATGTAAGCAAAATAGAACCAGGAAAAGACGGAATAGATCAGGGTAGAGATGGATGTAATGATCATGCCTGTTTTAAATGCCTGACCGTAAGTGATAAAACCCTGTCTTTCCTTTTCACGCTCTTCTTTAATGCCCATGCTGATGCAGAGGATGGAGATGAGGAATGTTGCCACAAATCCGATAAGCTGACCATGTTCCATTCTTTCCATTCCCAGGGCATACGACAGCAGTGTCCACAAAATGAAAAATAATGCATAAAGCAACCCGAATTTAATAGATGATTTCATGTGATTATTTTAGATTAATTTTGTCGCGAACAAACCTACAGGATTTAAGTCGATCTTCAAAGATATTTGCCATGATTTTCCCGGTTAAGCAATTTTCAGCATGTATGTAAAGGCTATTGAGCTGGTCAGCGGCTTTACCAGACCCATTCATTCCATTATACGGTATGAGCAGCAGCAGCAGATTATTCCGGGATCAGCCACACTTTTTTTTGTCAATGAAAAAGGGACTGCCATCACGTGCAAGCATGTGGCTGAATTGATCATTGCTGCCGAGCAGATCAACAGGATCCATCAGCAGAAAAAAGGAGACGCCAGTGCAGCTGTGCACATTCCTGAAGCAGAAAAAAAAACAGGGTCCCCGCAAACCATTGTCCAGATCAAAAACAGCTTTGTGAACTGTTTCGATACGATCAGCGGATTCAACTGTCTTTTACATCCGCTGTATGATCTGGCAATTTTGCAGTTCCAGGGATTCAGCAAAACGCTCTATACGGGTTATGCACGTTTTGCCAGTGACTATACGCAGATCAGGCAGGGAAAGTCGGTTTGCCGGCTGGGTTATCCTTTTCCTGAATTCAACAATTTCAGGTACAACCAGGCTGAAGATGAGATTGAATGGACACAGACAGGTATAACCAACAGTCCGTCCTTCCCTATCGATGGCATCATCACCAGGCTCATTGCAAGGAACCAGACCGCAGCAGGAATTGAGATCAGCTCACCCGGACTCCGCGGTCAGAGCGGCGGTCCGCTGTTTGATACGGAAGGCGTGGTATATGGCATGCAGTCGGCAACAGCGCATCTGCATCTTGGATTTGACCTCACCGATTTTGCAGTGCAGGAAGGCGGCATGGTCAGGAAAGTGACAAACGCTCCGTTTTTACATGTTGGCCAGTGTGTACATGTGGAAATAATCAAGGATTTTTTACGGCAGCATGCCGTGACCTTTTATGAGGCCTGAAAAGTAATTTCAGCTTTGTAAAACAAGCTCAGCGCCTTCCTCGCCGATCAGACTGCCGATGGCAACACCCATCCCTCCCATCCTGACAGCACAGCTGATATGCGGCGAAATTTTTTGCACCACCGTGGTTTTCGACAATCCCAGTCCCATGATGCCGCTCCAGCGCTGCTCAATCCTGTAATCCGCTGATGGCAGAATCCGTTCTTTCAGGATTTTTTCAAGCTGCTGCTGGACCAGATCTGTCAATCCAAATTCCATGGTCTGCTCGGTTTTAAAATCCAGGTTTCTGCCTCCTCCGAACAGCACCCGGTCTCCCACATTCCTGAAGTAATAAAATCCCTTATCAAAATGAAATGCACCTTTCAGCCTGAGCCCTTTCAACGGCGAAGTAATAAAAACCTGGGCCCGGGCAGGCTGCACATCCACCGATGGCAAAAGCTTTTGGGCAAAACCGTTGGTGGCGACAAGCACATGACCGGCATCAAATGAAAATTGGCGGTCGGTTTCGATGGATACCTTTCCTGAATGTTCATTCAAAGATTGCACGCCCATTCCGTTAATAACAACAACTCCTGCATGCCATGCTTTCTGGAGCAGGTGGAACATCATTTTCCCTGTATCAAGCTGTCCTTCACAGGTATTTTTAATGCAGTACTTAAATTCTTTCAGTCCGTTTTCTGCGATGATATCACGGTCAACGATATACGTTGAAGGAACCCCCGTAATGGATTGCAACGATTTATTGAGCCATTCCAGCCTGGAATAACATGCATCGAATTCGCCTTTTTCCTCATCGGTAAACACTTCATATCCCCCGAACGGTTCATAGCCGGTCTGATCATCTCCCAGGTTCCTGCGAAGCTGCTGAAGGCCTTTAAATCTTTTACCAACCAGCCTGAACACCTCTTCTTCCTTCATCGACTGCAGGTCGTTCAGCAGCTCTCCTGCACTGCCGAAGCATGCAAATCCCGCATTGCGTGTGCTTGCGCCATAAGGAAGAAATCCTTTTTCAATGACCATCACTTTGATGGATGGCTTTTTCTCTTTCAGATAAATGGCAGCATGCAGTCCGACAATGCCGCTGCCTATGACCACCACGTCATAACCGGTGAAAAAAGAATTCTTTTCCCAGAAGCTCAGTTGCATATCGAATGATTTTTAATTTTCCCGTGCTTTCAGAATTCAGATGAAAGCTGCAGGGTAAAGGTACGGGGAGATTCTATCTTTAACGGACGAAGGGCATATTGCAGGTTGGCCACGTTGTTCACAAGAAATGCGACTTTAAGCAAACGTGATATTTTTGCACTGATCCTCACATCGGCAACTGTTGTTCCATTGTCATTTTCTTCCCTGTATTTTTTAACGCCGGTCGGCAGCACGGTTTCATCAAGGGTATAAAAGGTCTGATCGATGTTCTGCATATACGAATAGTAACGGATGCTTACGCCCAGTGCAATTATTTTGTAGCTGAGCTCCACATCAATTTTCGCCAGGTGCTGGAACCGGTATTTGAGGATCTGGTTTGTAGTATCGGTACTTGTGTTCGTATAGGTTAAAGGTGTGGGTATAAAATCCGGTCCCGGGTTGTCGGTTGCAAAAACATAATGCGGATCCATGGTTTGCGGTACCGTATACGTATAACCGCCAAGGAGTGAAATTCCAAAGTTCCGCCATATCTTGCCCTCACCGCTGACCGAAACCTCAAGGCCTTTCACTCGGGTATTGCCTGTATTCACAAATTTGAAACCGGCTGAATCGGGAGCCCATAGTGCATAGATCCATTCGATGGTGCTGGTGTACTCCTGCCAGAATGCCGCAAGATCAATGAAACCGTAAAATTTCCCGATTTTAAATCCCTGCTTTACGCCGGCTTCGGCATTCCAGCTTGTTTCTGGGCTGACATCGGGATTGGGGAAAATAGTTATGCCCCCAACACCGGTGAGTATAAATTTTTCGGTGATGGTGGGATAACGGTACCCCTGTCCGAAAGAAGCGCGCAGGAAAGTGGCTTTGGTCAGCTTCAGGTTCATGCCGCCGCGGAACACGGGCTTAAATACTTCTTCCATGCTGTTGATCCTGAAATACTCTTCGCGGAAACCGAGGGAGACATTAAGCGCTTTCCAGAATTTCCTGTCAAGCTGCGTATAGAAGGAATAGTTATGCTCCGTATTTTTTTCAGATCCGTTGGCGGCATACAATGGGGCGGAAGAAAAAACACGGTTCATCACCAGGCCGGTGGTGAGGTGCATGTCGCCAAGCTTACGGAAGTCTTTGCCCAGCTGGTATTCCAGGTAATACACATTCGTTTTATTCGACTGGTTGTTGCTGTTGTCATTATCCGTATAAAAGATCCTTGACCGGAGATCCTGCTTCCACCCTGATCTGGAAAATAAAGTAACAAACGGATCGAGGTAAAAAGTAAGCGCTTTGGTAAGCGTCATCGTTTTTGGAAATGCCCTGAATATGCCTGTTGTATCATTTTCCCAGATCAGAGAAAAATTGGTATGGGCCTCCTGGATGTTTCCGTTGATTCCCAATGAAAGGCCCGGAATGGATGCAGGGTTATATCGAACACCGGCATTAAACCTTGCTGACCGGTCGGCCACTTCGCTGTTGGAAATGGTGTCGCGCAGTAAAATATTCGTGGTGGAATCAATCAAAGGCGGACCGATGTAGTTGTGGTCGTATAAAAGCTGTCCGCCGAGCACAAGATCCACCTGCCTGAACTTCTGCGAATGGAATAAATTGATCCCGGAAAAATTTGCAGGGCCATCCCACCATTTCGCTCCTTCTTCAGGCGGCTTGTCATAAAAGCCGGAATAGAGCCTCACTTTTGTTTTTTGTTTCTCTTTGGGATAGGCCGTGCGGAAATTAATGGTGCCGCTCAATGCTGATGATCCGTACAAAACTGAAGATGCACCCTTGATGATCTCCACCTGTTCCAGGTTTTCAACAGGAATAAACGACCAGTCTGTCTTCCCCGCATCACCTGCCTGGATCGGCATGCCATCCACCAGGGTGGCAACACGGCTTCCCACGCCAAAGCTGAATCCGCTGCCGCCGCGGATCTGTGGCTCTTCGTCGAGCACATTCAGCCCGGGTGCAAGCTCCAGGGCAGTCATGATATTGGTGGTGTTTTTGCTTTCGATCAACTGCGGCTTAAGGACTTCCATGGAAACGGTAATATCTTCGAGCTTCTGTTCATACTTGCCGGCCGATACAACCACCACATCCAGGTCCTGCGTTCCGGCATGCAGCGAAACAGGATGCGTAACTGTCTGGTCTGAAACAATTGTTACCGAAAAGGTATCACTAACCATACCCACAAACGAACAAATGAGGGTGTGCGCTCCGGAAGGAAGCTGAAGACGGTATATGCCTTCAGCATCAGTTGTTGCAACCAGCAGGTGGTTATGCATATCAAAAACGTTGGCGCCGGTCACCGGTTCCGAAGTTTGTGCGTCACTGACAATCCCGCTGATCCAGCCGTCAGGTTGCCCCGATGATAAAAATGGAAAAAGTATGATGAGGAACAGAAAGGCTAACCTGAATTTCATTTACCCTGTAACAATTTTATCTTTCAAAGTACCATCACTTTGCCGGCAGCGATCTGCACTCCCTTTTTATCGATCACCTTATAAAAATACAGTCCGCCCGGCTGATCGTGCAGGCTGATCGTATTCAGGCTATCGGCAAATTCATATTGTTTTACCTGCTTTCCGCTGCTGCTGAAAATCATGACCTTTATTTTTTTTCCCGTTTCATTCGAAAGGCTCAGGTTCCCGGCTGTTACGGCCGGATAAACTGAAATCTGCGGCTTCGGTTCAGCTTCATTGATGCCGACCGGATTGGTTATCAGCTTCACATCATCGAAAATAATGGAGCTGCCCACCACCTGGTTTGTTCCTTTGCTTGATGAAAGGATCCATTGAGAGGTATCAGGTGTTGCAGCAGAAAAATAAGTGATGGCTTTTGAGAATCTCGTATAGGTGTTTACGGCAACCGGCGGGGCCCACCATCTTACATAGCCAATAGTGTCGTTGACGGAGCCAAGCAGTGTGAACTCCGCAAATCCGGTATCACCAGGCTCGGGATCACACTTAAACCAGCCTACAATGCTGTCGGGCCGGCCATGATAAGGAATACCGCCAACGATTCCATAAGGCGGCGTGGTGATGATGGTTCCTGTGGTGGCTATGCCGTTGGCCGTCACTCCGAAAACAAGCTTCGTGGTGAGCTTGATGGCGTAGCTGCCGGTATGCACATCGGCGCCGGTGGCCCGGGTTGCGCTTAAAATACCAATCGGACTGGTGGTGGGATTTAAAGTATTCCAGTTATCAGGATCGTAGTGGTTACCTGCAAGGGTCCAGTTTTCAAAACCGGGATTGGGTGTGGGATTCTGGCCGTGTGACTCTGAAAAGATGAAAAAAGAGACAACAGCAAACAGGTAAAATTTAGTCATTAATCGCATCGGCATTTGGTTGCACAAACCTACATGATTTCCATTGAAAAAACAAAGCGGCGGGTTGTTAGCCGGACTTTGCAATGACAGGCAGGGACAAATTTCACCAACCGCCTGAATGGTCCCATCATTTGACTTCAACCATGCAACATTTGCATTTTAAAAAAAATCAATACTTTTATCCGGATTAAAAAATAAATAACCCTTATGCCCTACGAATTTTCAGATGCAACCATTGTAAAAATACTGGATGAGACCGATGTAGTTAAAAGGTATTTCATCAAAATGCCTGAAACAGCACCTTTCAGCTTTAAGGCCGGCCAGTTTATCATGATTGACCTGCCGCTTGATTCCAAATACACCAATCGCAGCTACTCCATTGCTTCGGCACCGTCGGACGATCATACATTTGAATTGTGCATTGTGTTAAATCCCGGCGGACTGGGCACCCCTTACATGTGGGAAAATTTCAGGGAAGGTACGGTGATCAAGGTTTCCAAAGTGTTGGGAAAATTCCAGCTTCCCGATCCGATTGATACCGACATCTGCTTTATCTGCACGGGTACCGGTATCGCGCCATTGCGATCACAGCTGGTTGACATTTTCAACAAAAACATTCCACATAAAAACCTCTACATGGTTTTCGGAAACCGCTGGGAAAAAGATATCCTGTACAGAAAAGAAATGGAAGAGATCGAAAAGCAGCATCCGGAATTTAAGTTCATCCCCGTACTTTCAAGAGACAATGCAGGCTGGAACGGAAAAAAAGGTTATGTCCACCAGATCTATGAGGAAATATTCAGTGACAAACGTCCGGCGAAATTTTTTATCTGCGGCTGGGCCGACATGTTAAAGGAAGCGCGCCAGCGGCTTGAAGCGATGGGATATGATAAGAAGGCGATTAAGTTTGAGTCGTACGACTGATTTTTTGCGGAAGACCGAAGACAGAAGGCAGATGGCGGAGGGCGGAAGAATGACACATTTTATTACATGACCCCTTCCAGATCAAAGCGTTAAAAAGTTCATCTGGCTAATATAATTAAGCCATAAATGTTTAATTTGTGACTAATAATTTTATCTGATTTGAAACATTTTACATTTATAGTAATTAGTTTTTATTTGATGATTGCAAATTCCATGGCACAGCCGCAGATGGAGTGGCAGCACTGTCTTGGTGGAAGCGGTATTGAAAGAGGTCAGTCAGTTATAGAAACAAGTGACGGAAACATTTTAGTAGTGGGTTATACGGAATCCAGTGACGGAGATGTAAGCAGCTCCATTGGTGGTGTAGATATATGGGTCGTTAAACTAACACAGTCAGGAGTATTATTATGGGAAAAATGTATTGGAAATGCATCTTTAAGCGACTACGGATTATCCGTTTCCCTTACAAATAATGGTGGATTTATTGTTGGAGGTTACATATCATCCGGTGTAAATTCGGCAGCATATGTGGTAAAATTAGATTCTGTTGCTAATGTGGAATGGTCCAGTACATATGGTTCTTCGACCAGCGCTACTGCATTTTCAGTACTTCAAACACCAACAGGCGAATATATTGCTGTCGGCACGGAGACTATTGGCAACGATAAGGATTATTGTGTGGTAAAGTTTGATACTGCAGGCAATCAAATCTGGAACAAGCATTATGGTGGAGGCGATTCTGATATGGCTCGGGATGCCGCAATTGCTCCTGACGGAGGATATATCCTGACCGGCCAAACAGAGTCAATTAACGGAGATGTTACAGGAAATCATGGCATGCAGGATTATTGGGTTGTCAAACTGGATACAGCTGGCAATATTGAATGGCAAAAATGTTTTGGCGGAACCCATAATGATGTTGCACAATCCATCATAAATACTCCTGATGGAGGTTACATAACTTCAGGGAAGGCGTTTTCAACCGATGGAGATGTAACAGGTCATCATGGCCTTAATTTAAATACTGATTTCTGGGTTGTAAAAATGGATTCTGCCGGAACATTGCAATGGCAAAAATGCATTGGTTATTCAGGTGGAGATGATGCTGAAGCTATTTACCGAACTCCTCAGGGGAATTATATTTTAACCGGGCCCTTATCTTCGAACACGGGTGAAGTACCTGGAAACCGTGGAATCTTTGACCTGTTTGTCGTTTGTATTGACAGCCTTGGAAACGAATTGTGGGAGCTTTGTGCCGGAAGTACAGAAGAAGATTATGCCTATGATGCAATACCAACCTCAGACGGAGATATAGTTGTAACTGGTTATGTCTCCGGTGGAGATATAGATGTTACCGGATTTCATGGCGAGGATGACGTTTGGGTATTTAAACTCAACAATGATTTCAATAAAATTACAGGCAATGCTTATTTTGACTTAAACAGTAATGCAATTCATGATGTCAATGAACCACCCGCTCAGCATGTTACCATCAGTGAAAATAATACCGGCAGGTTCTCCTTTTCAGGATTAGATGGATCTTACTCCATTGCAGTTTTCGATACAGGAAATTTTTCAACACAACCGCTAAGCACGTTTAATTACTATACTTCTCCTCTACCCCAGAACTCGACTTTTACAGGTTTTTACCAGGTTGATTCATTAAATGATTTTGTTTATCAGCCCACCGGTTCTTATAATGATTTGCAGATTTCCGTTACACCTTTGGGCAGTTTCCGGACCAATCAAAATGCACTCTATTTAATCAATTATGAGAACACAGGAACAACCACGATTACTCCAACTATTTTATTTTTTCCTGATAACAATGTTTCATATTCTTCCGCCAATCCTGCTCCTGCAAATGTTTATACTGATTCTGTTGTTTGGAGTATGCCTTCATTGGGTCCTTTTGAAACCGGAAGCATTTTGATTACCGTACACGTTAATTCAGGCTTGTTGGTAGGAACCGCAATTAATTCTTCAGCAAGAATTGATCCTGTTGCCGGCGATGCAAATACGAGTAACAATTATGCTGACTGGGTTGTTCATACCATGGCTTCGCTGGATCCCAATAACATACTGGTAAACAGGGATACCGTGTTTACGTCTGAACTTATTTCTCCACCCTGGCTGGAGTATATCATTAATTTTCAAAATACAGGGAATGATACTGCATTTAATGTGCGTGTTTTAAACAACCTGCCTGTAGCACTCGAACATCCTTCCATTGAAATTATCAATTCATCGCATCCTGTAAATGCCGGATACGGTTCTTATGCCGGGTTAATGGAATTTAATTTTAACAATATTTTGCTTCCCAATAAAAGTGTGGATACAGCCGGCAGTCATGGATTTGTCCGATACAGGGTTAAACCGGTATCAACATTGCTTGCCGGCGACAGTATCAAAAACGCTGCAGCCATTTATTTTGATTACAATGAACCTGGACTCACCGACACTGCTGTAACAGTCATCAGTCCCGGAACGCCGCTGGGTATAACAGCTGATCATGCTTCCAATTCTGGTTTCATCATTTATCCGAATCCGGCTTCACATTACATTGTCATTCGCAGGAATGTTGCCTTCCAAAAGGATGAAATCATTCTTGTTTCTGATTTGTATGGAAGGAAAATTATGGAAAAACAGGTGACGGACGAAAACGGCCGCGATGAGATCACCTTCAATATTTCATTTCTTGAACCTGGCATCTATTTTATTTCTTGCGGAAATTACACGGCTGGAAAGTTTTTGAAAATGAAGTGAATCTTTTGTAATACGACCAGTTAAAGATTTGTCTGTTCAGTCAATAATCACTTTTTATACCCAGGTGCGACAGGCACAGCCGCCCATAAGCCAAACCCGATTGCAAAGCGGGCCTGCAGCTGCCATGAAACACAGGCGTTTGTTTTCAAAAACTTTTCGATTTTCCGTCTTCAGTCCTCCGTCTTCAGCCCTCCGTCTTCAGCTTATCCGCAAACACCTTCTTAAACTTCTCCAGCTTGGGTGTGATCACAAAGCTGCAATATGATTGTTTGCTGTTGTTGTTGTAATAATCCTGGTGATATTTTTCGGCAGGAAAAAATTTCTCAAATGGTGAAATTTCCGTCACTACCGGATCGGGGTATACGTTGTTGTCGTTCAGTTCCTTTTTAAATCCTTCTGCCTGGAGGCGCTGCTCTTCATTGTGATGATATATTACTGAACGGTACTGCGTACCCACATCGGCGCCCTGCCTGTTGAGCGTTGTCGGGTCATGCACCGACCAGAACACCTGCAGCAATTCAGGAAAAGAAATTTTCATGGGATCATAGGTAATCTGTATCACCTCAGCGTGGCCTGTTGCACCGCTGCAAACCTGTTCATAGGTTGGATTATCACGTAATCCGCCGCTGTATCCTGATACCACAGACTCCACTCCACTGAGCCTCTGGAATACCGCTTCCACGCACCAGAAACATCCGGCGCCAAAAGTTGCTTTTTCTGTTTTTTCGTTCATCCCGGTAAATGTAAAAAATTAGTATTCATCTTAAAACCGGTAAATTAATCAAATTAACTGACCCTGAAAGGGGTGAAATTTTCACACTGCCATTTGGGTAACGGGCACCGGTGTGTTTAATTTTTTTTTGTTAAAATGATTGATGAGATGTTTCTAATCGTTTGCATGCGCCCTGCATCTCCCCCGACCTGACAATTTTAAATCCCTTCCTTTGTTGATCCTTCGCTTCCCTGATCATGGCAGCGGCAACATCTCCGGCTTTAATGGCTTTATAATTTTTCAGCGGTCCTGCCATGGCAAGCGATAACAATTTCGCAACCACAATGGCAGCCTTTTCAGCGGCCCGTCTCTCTTCTCTTTCTCCGATGAGCAGCGAAGGTCTGAAAAAAGTGATGGCAGGAATCTGTGCTTCTGATATATCCCGCTCTGTTTCCCCTTTGATCCTGTTATAAAAAACAGCCGATGCAGGGTTCGCTCCCTGCGCTGAAATGGCCAGGAAGTGACTTACAGCCGTGTTTTCACAAATCCTGGCAAGCATGAGCGGGAACGTATAATCCACCTTTCTGAAAGCTTCCCTGCTTCCTGCCTTTTTCATGGTTGTGCCCAGGCAGCAGTACAGGTGGTTTACTTCTGAAATAATAAGCTGGTGATCACTCAGGTCTTCAAAGTTGGTCAGCAGCATTTCGGCCTTCGGATCCTTTAACTGGACCTGCTTCCTTCCCAGCAGGAAAACCTTATCATAAAAAGGATCGGCAAGCAGCTGCTTTACCAGCTCGTTTCCCGTCATACCGGTGGCGCCGGCTACAAGTGCTGTTTTCATATATCACATCAGTTATATTTTGTTACAGATGCAGCAAATGGCATGGTCATCTCTCAAATGTATAAAATAATTGTTCCAGCAGATATAAATATGCGGCTGCAGTTAACTTTTTACAACGCTGTTTGTTACCAAATACCTGAATGAATTTCTTTCCCCCATTATGCAATAACAATTGAAAAGAATTTTATTTTTGCCACAAACTTTAAAAATCACATTTATGAAAAAGATCCTATTATCTGCTATGGTCCTGTTCGCTGCCAGCCAGGTACAACTACAGGCACAGCAATTAAAAGTCCCCGCGCCCAGTCCGTTACAGACAATCAAACAGGCTTTTGCCTTGTCTGACATTACGATTGAATACAGCAGACCCAGTGTAAAAAACCGCGTCATATACGGCGACCTGGTACCGTATGGCACGATCTGGAGAACCGGTGCCAACCAGGCAACCAAAATTACTTTTGGCGAAGCGGTAAAAGTGCAGGGCACTGCAGTGGCAGCCGGCACCTATGCTTTATACACCATCCCGAACAAAGATTCATGGGAAGTGATGCTGTACAAGGACCTGACACTTGGCGGTGATGTTGCCGAATACAAGCAGGAAAATGAGCTGATGCGCTTCAAGGTTACACCATCTGCACTACCGGGAAAAGTGGAAACATTTACCATTGGTTTTGCCGACGTCACATCGAAAAGTGTAACCATTGAGCTGACCTGGGATAAAACACGCGTGGCATTTGGTGTAACTGCAGATATTGACGAGCGCATCATGAAGAATATTACTACAGCGCTGGAAAAAGATACACGTCCGTATTACCAGGCTGCCAACTATTACTATGAAAATGATAAAGATCAGAAGCAGGCATTGGAATGGGCCAATAAAGCTTTTGAAATAAACCCGAAAGCATACTGGATCGCCCACCTGCAGGCCAAGATCCACATGAAAATGAAAGATAAATCCAATGCCATTGCAGCCGCTGAAAAATCCATGGCGCTGGCTAAGGAAGACAAGAACGATGATTATGTAAAACTCAATGAAAAACTGATTGCAGAAGCGAAGAAATAAGTTCAAAGGTCAAAGTTCAAAGTTTTTGAAATCCCCTTGTCATTTGATGAGGGGATTTTTTTTGCAAACAATCTTTACTGCTTTAATCTCACTCCTGTCCCGCTTTCCGCTCGCCGCCGCCGCTAAAGCCTCCCCTGCTCCCGCCAATCAGGTTTAGCTTAGTCATGCCTGTGTTTCATCGCCACCGGTCAGTTTAAAAAAGGATTTTTCTTCCGGATAAATACAAATTCAATAATTAATGACAGCAGCATCACCATCAGGCTCCCGATTAAATTCAGCCAAAGGAATGCGGTTACATCATACCACCAGCAAACAATCACGACCAGCTCTGTGATAAAAGCGGCATAAAACACTGCTTTGCCCATGACGCTTTTCAGGAAGAAAGCAGTCAGGAAAACACCCAGAATGGTTCCGTAAAAAAGCGAACCCAGGATATTCACCGCCTCAATGAGGTTTCCCATGCGGCCGGCGTATAATCCGGCAACAATACAGAACAGGCCCCAGACAGCGGTGATCCATCTGGAAGCAAGGAGGTAGGTTTTTTCACTGCCTTCTTTCCTGATGAAACGCTGGTAAAAATCGACCACACAGGTTGAAGTGAGTGAATTTAATCCGCTTGCCGTTGCACCCATGGCTGCCAGGAAAATAATGGCAATGAGCAAACCGATAATACCCTGCGGCAGTCGCTCAATTACAAAAAACAGAAAGATGTAATTGCTGTCGTTTGTTTCAGCCCCTGCATCGTTCTCTTTGATCATCTCCACAGCTGATTTCCTCAGCTCCATGGCTTTTCCCTGCGTCCTCATCAGGTTTTCCTGTGCCGTGGAAACAGCCGTGGTATCTGTTGATTTCATGGCCTGCACCAGCGTGATGGCATGCATGGCTTTTTCTTCATTGACACTGTTCCAGGCACTATTCAGCGAATCGAACGAAGCGGCGTGCGGTCCGTGCTTTACTTTTTCAGTTTCAACCCGGTTGAAAAAAACAGGCGGTGTATTGAACTGGTAAAAAGTGAATACCATGACTCCTGTCAGCAGAATGAGGAACTGCATGGGAATTTTCAGCAGGGCATTCATGATCAGGCCCAGCCGGCTCTGTCTCACCGAGCTGCCGGTGAGATACCTGCCCACCTGCGACTGGTCGGTTCCGAAATAGGAAAGCTGTAAAAAGAATCCCCCGATAATGCCCGACCATATATTGTAACGGTTATTGAGATCAAAGGTCAGATCGACAGCATTGAGCCGGCCCATTTTTCCGGCCAGGTGAAGCACATCGTTAAAGCCTATTCCTTCGGGCATGGATTTCACCACCAGCGCTGCAGCGATAAAGAGTCCCGCAAAGATAACCGTCATCTGCAGAAGCTGCGTATGTGAAACCGCTTTGGCACCCCCGTAAATCGTATAGAGGATTACCAGTCCTCCCATGAACACGGTGGTCCAGGTAATGCTCAGATGCAGGATGGTGGAAAGGACGAGGGCCGGAGCATAGAGCGTAATGCCCGTTGAAAGCGCACGCTGCAGCAAAAAAAGGCAGGCGGTAAATACCCTGGTCCTTATATCAAATCTTTTTTCGAGGTATTCATAAGCGGTATAAACCCACAAGCCGTGATAAATGGGTATGAAAGCTATACAGATCATGATCATGGCAAGCGGCAGCCCGAAATAGAACTGCACGAAACGAAGCCCGTCGGTGTAACCCTGTGCCGGCGCCGACAGGAACGTGATGGCACTGGCCTGTGTGGCCATAACGGACAGCCCTACATGATACCATGGCATTTCCCGGTCGGCTAGCAGGAAACCCTTGATGTGCCTGATGCCACGACTTCGCCACAGCCCGTAGCCCGCTATGAAAAGCAGGGTAAAAAGCAGCACACACCAGTCGAATGTGCTCATGAGAATGAAATCATAAAATAATAAAGCCCGGCAATGGTCAGGCACAGGGAAATAACAACAGCCAGGTAAAGATAATTCCAGCCGTTCTTTTTACCTGGTTTCTGATCTGAAATCATTCCGGATGCTGTGGCAGGCTAAGCAGGTTGACAAAAAGCCGGTAAGCTCCCGGCACACCGGCAGGCAGCTGCCTGAAAAATACCAGACCGGTATATACGAAGTTCCCCTTCCCATACGGGGCCACCACGAGACTTCCGTTCATATTTTTTTCGCCGGGATCGTGCATGGCCAGCAGTGTTTCATAATGTGCATCCATTTCCGAGGCGAAATAAATTCCGCGTTCCTGTATCCAGCCTTCAAAATCACGCTGTTCAATCTTATTGGGAAAAACAAATGCGCTGTGTTCAGGCTTCAGCATGCTCACTTCAGCATGCTCATCCGTTACCCGGTCGCGTGAAATGGTTAAAGGCCAGGGACCGATTTTGGCCTGCACAGGACCAATGCGGTTGTTGGTATTGTATTGCACCACCAGGTTGCCCCCGTTCTTTATATAATCCATCAACCGGTTGTAATGTACCTGTAGCCTGCTGTTGGTATTATAGGCACGGACACCGGTAACAATGGCATTGTAAACAGAAAGGTCATCATTGGTCAGCATGTCGTCGGTCAGGGTGGTTACCTGATAGCCCAGCTGCTTCAGGCAGGATGGTATTTCATCACCTGCACCGGCAATATAGCCGATGTTGGCCTTTGATTTTTTCAGGTTTATTTTCTCCACCTTGATCTCAGCTTCGCTTAAGATAAACTGGTACGGGATATGGTCATACTCGATCCGCTGGATTGATTTCGTATAGGATTTGCCGTTAATGACCAGCGAGGCTGTCATTTTTCCTCCTGCATTTGAGCTGCCGGGAGTCAGCAGGCCTTCCAGCGCAATTTCATCACCCCTTGCTGCCAGGTCAAAGGCTGCATCATTCAGCTTCAGGCTCCATCCGTCAGGAACCTTTACCTCCAGTTTGCCTTTTACACCGGCCGCATTGCTCCTGATGATAAACTGCACAGGCCGCGGTTGCATGTCACCGAACACCAGCACTTTCTCGGCCATGTTCACCGTTGCCGGAGGCAACACTTCAAACGGCCTGTAGATCTCGCCTTTAACAGGATCGGTATATTTAAACACCACCGGCTTTTCAATATGCAGGTCAAGACCTGAAATAGTAATATCATAACCTATCATAACCGGCGGATCATTTTCAGGTTTGCTGATCAGCTGCCTGTTTTTAACTTCGTACATACCTGCCGGATGCGCTTCGGTAAGCCAGTAAGGCGATGTGTAAGCAATACCGGAAGGTAACCGTTCAGTATGCGTAAACGAATAAAGCTGGTTGGTTTTTAATGTCAACGACAGCATGGTATCTGACTGGCTAAAAAAAGAGATTTTATTAAGCATGACCTGTCCTTCATTTCTTTCCGCAACCTGTACGGTCAGGTTCACCTCATTACCCGGTATGCTTGTAAACTCTGAAGCAAATGTTTCCAGCCACAACCCCGAACATGCCAGCAGCAGGGCTTCTGTTTCCTTCAGCTTGATGGTTTTCCAATAAGCAACAAATGGATCCGTTTCTTTGAGCTCTTTGATCATCGAATACAGCTTTACCAGATCAGGAACAGATCCTTCGGGATGGGACGGGTCAAACCGCTGAAGGCATTGCATGGCCATTGATTTAATTTCCGATGATCCCCTTATCCGGGTCCAGGTCTGATCCATCCTTTCAAACAAATCATTAAAAACGGTATCGCCCTTGAGCTGAATAAAATTCTCAATAATGCTTCCGCGCACCCTTGCCGCGCCGAATCCCTGGCTCTTGTGATTGGAACGGCTTTCTGCAGCAATTTCACCATAACCTTTACCCAGCACGGGGTTGAAGATTCCAACATCCAGCCTGATGGTATCTTTGGAAGTGGTTTTGTTGTTGCCCGGACTGAAAGCATTAAAAAAAATCCTTTTCGCCTGCCAGGTATCATACCGGGCCAGTTGTTCCGAAAACCTGTTTTTGTCGGCAGCGGCATCGAAAGCTTCAACCGCGAGTATGGCGGAAGCCGTGTGATGACCATGCCCGCCCTCTCCTGTGACAGGAAACCTGCAGATGATCAAATCCGGTTTAAATTTCCTGATCACCAGCACCAGATCACTGAGGATGGAATCCTTATTCCAGATCTGAAATGTTTCTTCGGGGTTTTTCGAATAACCAAAATCATTGGCCCGGGTAAAGAACTGTTCGGCGCCATCGGTCCTTCTTGCTGCAAGCAGCTCCTGCGTGCGGATCACGCCCAGCGGCTCTCCCTGTTCCTTGCCGATTAGATTTTGACCTCCGTCGCCGCGTGTTAGTGAAACATAGCCGGTCCGGAGGTTTTTTTCCCTGGCCATGTAGGCGAGCAATCGTGTATTTTCGTCATCAGGATGCGCAGCAACGTATAATACCGATCCAATGGTGTTGACTTTTTTCAACATCTGGATGATATCGGCCGAGGAAGGAGGAGCAGCATACTGGGCAAATCCTTTACAGGCAATGCCAATGACTGAAAGAAGGAGAACGGTTTTTTTCATAAAATTCATTTTCGGAGAAGCCTTGCGGCAAAAATAGAAAAAAGCCAACGGGACACAACAGTTGTCGTGTTAAGAATAACTTAAGGCATAAAATTTTAGCTGATATTTAAAAATCAAAATCATGAAAAGCAACATAACCGGTCATGCAAAAGTGACCATCCATGCTCCTGCAAAAAAAGTGTGGGATGCCCTGACCAAACCGGAGCTGATTAAAAAATATTTTTTCGGTACCGACACGCATACCAATTGGAAACCAGGAAGCCCGATAAGGTTTACGGGCGAATGGCAGGGAAAAAAGTATGAAGACAAGGGAACCGTTCTCGATTTTGAGCCTGAACAGGTCATACGATATACGTACTGGAGTTCCATGTCGGGGATTGAAGACAAGCCTGAGAATTATGTCACCATCACCTACCAGCTTCATGAAAAGAACAACAATACGGAGGTTGAAATAACCCAGGAAAATATTCCGGATGAAAAAACAAAAAGCCACTCGGAAGAAAACTGGAACAAGGTGCTTGACGGGCTAAAAAAAATGGTGGAGAAAGAAACCACCAAGTCGCTCGCCACTGGCGAGTGACTCCATTTGCTCATACCTGCTTTAAATGTGGTTTAGAATGCATGTTATTTTCTGATCGATAGTTTTTTTCAAATCATTCCCGTCACTAGCCGGAGGCAAGCGACTTAATTAAATTTAGACCTGGGTACTCGCTGGAAGCGAGCGACTTGATGCATCATTCATTTTCTATCTTTGCCCGGATGGAAAAGAAGAACCTGCTTGTACGGGGTTTGGGCCTGAAAGAAGCCACAGCGATCAACATGATCGACATGGTGGGCATCGGGCCGTTTATCACCATTCCGTTTATCATCCAGGCCATGAATGGTCCGCAGTGCATACTGGCTTGGATGCTTGGCGCTTTGCTTGCTTTTGCCGACGGTTTTGTATGGGCCGAGCTGGGTGCTTCCATGCCGCAGGCCGGGGGCAGCTATGTTTTTTTGAAAGAGATCTACGGGCCCAAAAAGTGGGGAAAGCTTTTTTCATTTTTATACATCTGGCAAACTTCCATACAGGCGCCATTGGTGATTGCCTCCGGTGCTATCGGGTTTTCACAATATGCTGGGTATCTTTATCCGTTCGATGCCTTACAGCAAAAAGTGATTTCAGGTTCACTGGTGATACTGCTGACATTTTTACTATACCGCAAGATCACCGATATCGGAAAAATCTCCATGCTGTTGTGGATAGGCGTTATTGCCACCATGGCGTGGATGATCTTTGGCGGCATCACGCACTTTGATGCAGACCTTGCTTTTACCTATCCTGAAGGCGCATTTGACCTCTCCCCTGTGTTCTGGGCAGGACTGGGAGCAGCATCGGTGAAAACGGTGTATTCCTTTCTGGGCTATTACAATGTCTGCCACCTGGGATCAGAAATAATCAATCCTGAAAAAAATATTCCTCGCAGCATTTTCATTTCCATTGCCGGAATTACCGTTTTGTATCTGCTGATGCAGATCAGCGTGCTTGGCGTGATCCCCTGGCAGGAAGCAAAAGAATCGACCTTTATTGTCAGCACTTTCTTTGAACGGCTCTACGGCAGGGAGGCAGCCATGGTTGCCACGGCACTGATCCTGTGGATCGCAGTTGCATCCCTGTTCTCCGTTATGCTTGGATATTCAAGGGTACCCTATGCAGCAGCCATGGACGGAAATTATTTCAGCATCTTTTCAAAAGTTCATCCTGAAAAAAAAATCCCGCATTATTCGTTGTTCATCCTGGGTACTGCAGCATTTGTATTCAGCCTACTCTTTAAATTAAAAGAAGTGATCACGGCCATTATTGTGATGCGTATACTGGTGCAGTTCGTTGGCCAGTCGGTGGGAGTAATTTACCTCAGAAAGAAAAACAGGAACCTTCAGTTACCTTTTAAAATGTGGCTCTATCCTGTGCCTGCCCTGCTTGGCATACTGATCTGGATGTTTATTTTCTTTTCAACTGAATGGGTGTTTATCGTTGGTGCACTGGGTGTTATTTTTACCGGCATTGTCATTTTCCTGATAAAAGGATCAAATGAAAAAAGCTGGCCCCTGGAAGAAACTGTAAAACGCTGATATTTTTTTATCAGTCAAACAGGTTCCAGCTCACTCCAAACCTGATCATCCTTCTTTGCATCGGATAATGTGCCAGCAGGATGTACTGCTTTTTGCTCCAACCGGCATTCAAATGATCGAGCCTGAAAAAGAATCGCGCTGTTTTAACGCGAAAGTTCAGGAAGGCATCTGCAAAAAAATAACTGCCGTATCTGGCTTCATCCTGCAGCATAAACTGTCCCGTGGCAGGCATGTAATAAGGAGAATAAAAGGATGTGTTGTAACTGAAATCAAAACCGAGTTGCGTCCTCAATGCATTCTTAAAGAAATTGCGCTCATAAAAAAAGCTTTCATGGATCGAATATTTGGGAATCCGGATCAACTGAGGCTCATTGGTCTGCTGGTAGAGGATCTTATTGATCATATGAAATTTGTGGTAATTGAACCGGTTTGTAAAATATAATGAAAGGATATTGATCTTACCTGAATACTGATCAGGATAGGCTGATTCATCATAATAGACATAATCCGAAAGCTGCTGGAAATTCATACTGACCAGCACGTCCCACCACGGCGCCTCAAAATCAAAACTGAACCTGTTCACTTTTGTATTGCTGAACTGGTTATACCATAAAAAATGATTGCTGACATTCAGCAGGGAATATAATTCAGGCGTCCGTTTTTCATGCGCATAAGTAAAATCCAGTCGGAGGATATCATTAAAGGCCAGGTACCTGAATCCGGTTTCCAGCTTTTTTGCTCCCATGATCGTACCGTCTACCGTCTGATCATATCTCAGCATGACAGAAAGGGCATCTACGAACGAAACCCGTACGCCGCCATACAGTGAGAAATCGCCAAAAAGTGTATCCAGCGAGCGCTGGTTAATTTTCATGTTCTGATGTGTTCCGCCGAAATAAAAATCGGCGTGAAGCATGTTATCCCATTCTCCAATATTTTTGAATGTTAAATTCATCTGCAGGTCATTGAGATAGCTCCTTTCATGGGTTGAATCAAATGTGGCCACGGTGTCGAAAATGGGAGTGCCGGCAAAATAATCCGTATCAATGGAAGCGGTTTGAAAGATCATCCCCCTGTCATTAAAAAGGAAGGCATGCCTGAGGTCCAGCGATACGCCGGGTTTATTGTTTTCCAGTGTTGAATCAGCAACTTCACGCTTTGGCTTGATGATAAAATACTGCTGCTGAAAATAAACCGCCTTTTCCTTCTGGATCCGCTCGGCATCATTAAGCCTCACCGGCAAAGTACGGGCATCCGGTGCATTCACTTCCACCAGTAAAGAGTCGACTAAAAGTCCGCCGTTTTCCTCATTGTCGACTTTATTATAAATAAACTTCGTATACAGCCTGTACCTGTTGTTTTTTGTTTCATACATGCCGAAAATATCGAAGTTCCTCAGGTTGGTAACCTGCCTGGCATAAAAGCCCTGTGTAGCGCCGGCGGCCAGGTCGAGTCCTGCCATCAGGCGCTTGCCGAACTGCTGCTTATGTGCCACTTTGAAATACTGCTCCTTACGTGAACCGAGCAGATAGAAAAGGTTCGTGAAAACTTTTTTATTTTCATACATGCCGGGAGCAATACCGAATTCATAGGTTTCATAAGCATGGACGCCGTAATTCAGCTTTTTGGGAAGGGGATTATAGTCGAAATAGCCCGTCCAGACGGCTCCGCCAAAATTACCCGTATGCATGTTGGCAAATGAGCTTTTGTAAACAGGTCCAACCACCTGCATCGCTGTCAGGGAAGTATCATACCGATCCTCATAAATCTGTTCGCCGTTGAGAAGGTAAAAGTTCTGGAAATATTTACGGGGAAGGGTGTCAGCGTCAACTTCCTGCGTCTGCGCTTTGACGCCTGCAGGCATTAATCCTGCAAGTAGCAAAAGAATTAGGAAGAGGCGCTTAAACAACAAAGGCGGATGAATTTGTGCTGAGCAAAAATAGAAAAAAGCTTTAATAAGGCCCCGCTCACTTGAAAATCAGCAGCTTTTGCCTGAATACCCTTTTTTCTGATGTACATTCCAGCAAATAGATGCCTTCATTTGTCTGTAAGTTTAATTGCATTAATGGTGCTATGACAGTGGAGTAAAGGATAATCTGACCGGCTACATTATAGATCTTAATTTCTGAATTGACAGTTGCTCCGGATAAAATAAAATTACCATCGGAAGGATTTGGATAAACAGAAATAATACCAGGTGCTGACTCATTGATTCCTGTTGATAATACAAGTGTTGAAGAGGAGGATGCGCAGCCATTGCTATCAGTAACTATCACAAAATAGGTTCCCATCTGCTGAAATACATAAAACTGATTCGTGGCGCCGGGAATGGGTGTTGAGTTCAGGTACCATTGGTAAGAAAAGGCCTGCGTGGAAAATAAGGTGTCAGTATTCATGGTAATTACCGGTACCGGCGGGTTCTGGTATTCATTGATCATAGCCGGTACTACCAGCGTATCGCAACCGGCGCCATTGCAGGCAATCAGCGTAACATCAAAGCTGCCATAGCTGCTGTAACAGATACCCGTTGGATTTTGCAGGTTGCTTGCTATGCTGTCGGCGCCCGGAAAGAACCATTGCCAGGAAGTTGGGTTATTGGTGGAGAGGTCTGTAAAATCAATGCACTGTTTCCCGCAGAATGATGAATCGGAAGAGGAGAAAGAAACGGATGGTGCAGCGCTTCCGGCTGAATCAATTACTTCGAAGTCATCAACAAAATAGTAAGCAGCCTGTATGGATTCATTCCTGAAAAACTGGGTATTTGTGCCGGCATCATCCTTAAAGTTACCGAAGGTGATATGGTTATAGGCTGAATCAGCTGTAAACAAAAAAGAAACCTGCTGCCAGGCGGTGTCAATAACAATAAAAGGCACAACATACTGCGGAGTAAAGCTGATGGGAGTGCTGTTTACCTGAACCAGTGAATCAGTGGAGAGTGCAATGCTTACCTGGTCAACGCCATAACCGCCATAATTGCCGCTGCTGATGCCATTGGTAACATAAAAGGAAATCAAATACGTATTTCCCACGATCATTGGCGACGAAAGGGCATGTGATACATACTCCCTGAAGGACGGATTGGTGGAATGCCACAAGATCAAACCCATTATGGCATCACCACTGTGCGGTGAAATAATGCCGAAGTAATTATTGGGAAGCGTTGCCATGCCGCTTCCTGCAGTATGTGCATAATCAGGACTGCCGGTACCTGAACAGTTGGTCCACCCTGTGGCCAGTGCATACGCTGCCGGTCCCGAAGGCAAACCGGTATACGTTTCGAAATCGCCATTGGGAACATAATTCTGTGCATGGCAAAGCAGCGTGTTCAGAAAAAATAAAAGGAGGTAAGAAAAAGTCTTTTTCATGTGACGTTATTTAGTACGTTAATCAGTTTTTAATGATTATCTTTCTTTTAATAACAGTATGGCTATTTGTAATTCCAAGAAAATAAATTCCATCAGGTAAATCCAACCGTAATGTTTGTTGCTGTATGACGGTACGTTCTTCAAGCAAAAGCTGACCGGTAAGGTCGAAGATGCTTATCACCGATTCAGGTTTTACCCCCGAAAGCAATATATTTCCGTCTGAAGGATTCGGTATGATGACGATCCCCTGATCATCCAATTCTTCCATACCGGTAACAACTGCCACAGAAGCAGATGCACAACCATTGCTGTCGGTGGTGATCACAAAATAGTTTCCTGACTGCTGGAACACATAATACTGGCCTGTCGCTCCCGGAATGGCTGCAGCATTATAATACCATTGATAAGCGTATGCAGCGGTTGAATATAAAGTGTCAGCACTGATGGTAACCACCGGTACCGGCGGGTTTTGGAGTTCGTTGATGAAACCAGGTAAAAAAAACGTATCGCATGCCGAACCGTTGCATGCAATAAGCGTTACATCAAAGCTGCCAAAGCTGTTATAGCAAATGCCGGAAGGGTTTTGAGCAACACTGGAAGACGGACTTCCCCCAGGAAAAAACCACTGCCAGGAAGAGGGATTGTTGGTTGACATATCGTAAAAGTCAATACACTGCTTGCCGCAAAAGATGGTATCGGATGAAGCAAGCCAGGCTCCATTGGAAACCCATGTTGTATCAAGGAATTTAATGATCCAGTAGTCATAAGCCCCCCTGCTGCTTTCTGATTTATCACCCCCGATATCAGCATCCGTATAACCGGCAAAAATAAAGGCCCCCTCTGTTCCCTGTAACCCTACCCCTACTTCATCATCAAATATGCAAACTGTTAGCATGGTCCTGTCCCATTGCTTGTTTCCTGACGAATCCGTTTTAATGGTCCAAATCTGTTCAATGCCAAGGTTGTTTTCTGATTTATCTCCACCGGCCTGTGAATAGGAAGTGCCTGTGACCAGGTAGCCCCCATCCGTAAGCTTCACAACATTACCACATTCATCTTCATTCCCGGCTGCCCCATAACTGCGTTCCCATTGAACATTTGCAGCTGCATCGGTTTTTACAAGCCAGTAATCAAAAGTATTCAGCGTTGTATCATGATTGGGCGATGACTTATCTCCGCCCGTTCCGGAAGATGATATCCCTCCTAATACATATCCGCCACCTGATTCCTGCAGCACGCATTTCAGGTAATCATCGGCCAGCCCTCCGATATTGGCATCCCACTGTAAATTGCCGGCAGAATCGGATTTGATGAGCCAGAAGTCATATCCTCCCCATAATGGCTGCGTTTTAATACCACTGATGTTTGAATTGGAGGATCCTCCCAGGATAAATCCATTATCCAGCGTTTGATAAAATGAAAAAAGCTGATCGGCACCGCTGCCACCAAAAGTTTTGTCCCACAACTTGTTTCCTGATGCATCTGTTTTGATGATCCAGTAGTCGGAGCTTCCCCAACCTGCCTGCGTTTTATCACCGTTGTTGCCTGACTTTGAAGTGCCACCAATTAGATATCCCCCGTCATTGGTCTGTAACAGGCAACTGAGCTCGTCATCTCCGGTACCTCCAAAAGCCTTGTCCCACTGCTTCATACCGGATGAATCAATTTTTACGACCCAATAATCCGGACCCGGTGCCCAGGATGGCTGGGTTTTATCACCCCCAACACCCGAAGATGAATAACCGCCAAGCAGGTAACCTCCATCCAGGGTTTTGATAGCAGCGGTGAACCAGTCATTGCTCAGGCCTCCATAATCACCATCCCATTGTATAAGGCCCAAGGAATCAGTTTTAACAACCCAGTAATCCGGGGGTCCGTTGTTAGGATCTGTTTTATCACCGCCTGTATTGGAGTTGCTGCTGCCGCAAAGCAGGAAACCTCCATCATCCGTTTGCAAAAGCACCTGAAAGAAATCATTCAAAGGCCCGCCATACCGGTGATCCCATTGCTTTACCAGCGGACTTTGCCCGTTTGAAATCTTGAAAATGCTGATAAGAAAAAAAGGCAGGAGTTTTTTCATCCATTAAATATCTGAAAATAATGAATCAAATCAAATTTTTACAAAACCATTCCGGTTAAAATTGCAGAATATAGAAGGGGTTGCATATCATGTTGTTTTCAGTATATTTGAACTTCACCCATAATATCCGTCATCATGAAGAAACAAATATTCCTTGTCCTGACATTGCTTACTATTTCCAAAACCCTGCTGGCGCAATGCATTCCGGCGATCCCGAACAATGCAGTAGTTATCACTGCCATTGATACGATCAATGGCGGCTTTGATCCGGTATGGGTTTGTCCCGGCGACAGCTTTCATACCGACGGGGGCTTACATAATATTTATCTTGAGCCCGGATCATTCATGTCTACAGGCGGGGGCATCGATTCGATATTTGTGAAGAAGGGAGCCACCCTTTTGATGAATGGAGGCATTCATTATATTTTATTTGAGGATTTCACGGACGTTATCCTTTCAGGAGGAATACCTACCCTGGATTCATGTATGGGAATGCGCTTTAATTATGCAGATGCTCCGTACAATGGCTGCTTTCCCTATCCCATTGCATTTTTCCAGCCATCCGATTTAACTCCCTGCGCGGGCAGCTGCATTGATTTTACTGATATGAGCTTCCATGCAGCTTCATGGCATTGGTCATTCCCGGGAGCGCAGCCTGCTTCCGACACCGTGCAAAACCCGCAAAACATCTGCTATTTAACTCCCGGAAGCTATGATGTCACCCTGGTTATCAGCGACAGTATCGGTTTCGGCAGCGATTCCATTACCCTGTCAAACATTGTAACCGTGCTGCCATTACCCCAGGTTAATACAAACCAGGTCAGCAATATCTTATCCGTTGATACAGGCTATTCCTATCAATGGTATGCAGATACCGCTTTGCTGGCAGGCGAAGTCAATGATACGCTGATTGTCCAGCAAAATGGCGTTTATCATGTACTGGTGACTGATACAAACGGATGTGATACAACTTTTTCGTTTAATTATGCAAGCCAGGGATTATACGAAGTCAAAAACGCAGATGCATTCAGCATTTTCCCCAATCCGGCACATGAATACCTGAGGATTAACCGGAACGCCTCATTTCAAAATAGTATTGGCATTGCTGCATTGGAAATATCGGATGCCTGCGGAAAAATTGTAATTAATCAGGTTATCAGCATCCTGGAGCTTCAGGAAATATCCGTTAAAAACATTACCCCTGGGATCTACTTTGTAAGAATAATTTCGGAACAGGAAACTTTTATAAAGAAGCTTTTAATACAATAATTGATTATTTGTTCACTATTATTTTTTTTCTGAAAAGCAGATTATCTGAAACAACTTCAAGAAAATAAATTCCGTCAGCTGCATTTAACTGCAGATGCATGTCCGGAGCTTTTACCTGATCTTTATAAATCACTCTTCCGGCCACATCATAAATATTAATTTCAGAATTGGTTGGAATTCCTTTAAGTATAAGGTCTCCATTGGAAGGATTAGGATAAACAAATATTCTATTATGAGTAATTTCATCAACATCAGTTATCACCTGAGAAGCGGCCGCACAACCGTTGCTGTCGGTTACAACTACATAATAATCGCCCGGCAGTGTGATGACATAATACTGGCTGGTTGCTCCATTTATTGGAGAATTATAAAAGTACCATTGATATGAGTAAGCTGGTGTTGAAAATAATGTATCATTGCTCATGGTGATCATAGGAACCGTCGGATTGGGAAATTCATTAATGAAACCGGGCAGGTACAAAGTATCGCAATCTGTGGCATTGCATGCTATCAGGGTTACATCAAAGCTACCATAGGTGTTGTAAAATATTCCCGTGGGGTTTTGCAATGTGCTTGATGATGGATTTCCGCCAGGGAAAAACCATTGCCAGGAGGTGGGGTTGTTCGTTGATTGGTCAAAAAAGTCGATAGATTGTTTGTCACAGAAGGAAGTGTCGGAGCTCAACAGACTTGCAGAATTATTGTATACAGATGTTGTATCGTAAAATTTTACAATCCAATAATCATTAATTCCGCGGCTAGGTTGAGTTTTATCACCTCCAGACCCTGCATTTGTCCAATTAACCAATACAAATGCATGATCTTTTGTTTGAATTACTCTGCTATCCTGACAATTTCCATTTGCAAGGATTGTTCTGTCCCATTCTTTTACTCCTAATGAATCTGTTTTAATAATCCATATTTGTTGTGAAGAAAGATTGTTTTGGGTTTTGTCGCCACTTATAGGTGAATGAGACCGGCCTGACATCAAAAAGCCTCCATCGCTTGTTTGAATCAAATCTTCAGCATTATCGTAAGATGTCCCTCCATAATCCTTATCCCATAATTTATTGCCAAGTGAATCTATTTTTACCAACCAGAAATCCGAGGATCCCCAGGTATCCATGGATTTATCACCACCAATTCCCGAATGTGAATCTCCTCCAATAATATAACCCCCATCAGAGCTATGACGAATAGCAGAAGACCTATCTAATCCTGTCCCCCCAAAACTCTTATCCCATTGCTTATTTCCTAGAGAATCTGTTTTAATTATCCAATAATCACGATCACCCTGTAAGGCTGAGGTTTTATCCCCGCTTATGCCTGAATTTGTAGTTCCGCTGAAAATATAGCCCCCATCAAACGTTTGAACCAATGAACTACAACCTTCACTACCGTCTCCACCGAAGTCTTTTTCCCATTGTTTATTGCCTACTGAATCAATTTTAATAATCCAAAAATCAGGAGTATTGCCTGTCGTATCCCAATTAGGTACTGTTTTATCTCCACCAATTCCCGAATATGAATCTCCTCCAATAACAAAGCCACCATCGGCAGTTTGCTGAATAATATTTATTTCATCGCCTTCAGTCCCACCGAAATCTTTATCCCATTCGATATTGCCGGATGAATCTGTCTTAATAACCCAGCAGTCAAAACCACCCCAGGATGTCTGAGATTTGTTTCCGCTAATATTAGAATTTGATCTGCCTCCCAATATGTATCCGTTGTCTTTTGTTTGTTGCAAGCAAGTAAGGTAATCAAACAAATTTCCCCCGAAATCTAAATCCCATTGTTTGATTCCAGCTGAATCCAATTTTACAATCCAGAAATCATCTGATCCCCATGAAGCCTGTGTCTTATCTCCACTTACGGAGATTGAACGAGAATTTCCTCCTAAAAGATAACCTCCATCAAATGTTTGTTGAATTGCTCTAACCATATCATCCATATTGCCGCCAAACCTGTAATCCCATTGCTTCACCAGCGGGCTTTGAGCTAAGGATAAACCAGCAACTAAAACAAAAATGAAAAATGCTATAACAATTTTTTTCATTTAGAGATGAGTATTTTTTTTCTGATGATATTTTTTTCATCATTGATTTGAAGAAAATATATTCCATCATTTACTTTTAACTGCATATACATCTCCTGAGAACTTACCTTGTCTGCATAAACAACCCTTCCTGCAACATCATAAATTTTGATTTCTGAATTGAGTTGTGCTCCAGATAAAACGATACTTCCATCAGATGGATTCGGATAAACAGAAACGCTTACATTATCTATTACATTGATTCCAGTTGTCAGCATTATAGATGAAGACGATGATGCACATCCATTGCTGTCGGTAACAATTACAAAATAAGTTCCCATTTGCTGGAAGACATAGTATTGATCCGTTGCACCCGGAATAAGTGCTGAGTTAAAATACCATTGATATGTATAAGCCGGTGTAGAAAATAAAGTATCCACATTCATGGTTACAACCGGTACAGGCGGGTTCTGGAATTCATTGATCAGGGCAGTAACAGTCATCGTATCGCAACCGGCTGCATTACAGGCAATCAGGGTCACATCAAAGGTTCCATAACTGCTGTAACAGATGCCAAAAGGGTTTTGCATGTTGCTGGATGTGCTGTCAGCTCCGGGAAAGAACCATTGCCATGATGTCGGATTGTTGGTGGAAAGATCGGTAAAATCGATACACTGCTTGCCGCAGAATGAGGAATCACTCGCCGAAAATGAAACAGCCGGAGCACTCATATTTGGATTCGGCCATTTTACAATGGCAGGTAAGCCAATTCGCGAAGATTCTCCTGCAAGATAAATACCATTTGCAACAAACCCGCATGCGATACCTGCTGAGTCGGGATAATTTATCACTGCCAGAAAAAACTGATTGTTTACAGTAATATAAATTTTATTGTCAGGACCGATCTGCGCACAACCAACACCTCCATGATTTATTACTCCCACAGCTGTTTTCGAAGCCATTATCGCAGCAGCATTTCCGCTTGAAATATCGAACTGATTAACCGTTGTTGATAATGCAGCGTTTGCTACCCAGGAATAGCCATATAACTTTGTTCCATCAGGTGAGAATTCAATCCCATAGACATTATCAGGCTCCATGATGTTAACCGGGTTGCTTACAATACCTGTAGCCTGATCAAAATCATAGAGGATGTAAACATTATTTGCATAAGGAGCATCAGCTAGTTTAGTTCCTGACGGTGATGATTTCAAATAACCTAATTGAGAATAGGCACCGTTTACTAACGGGACCACAGAAGTTACCGGCGGATTGATGCCTGTCGGAGTTATCAGCCATGCATAAAAAGTTGAATCTATATCACGGTTCACCATCCACCTGTCAGACGTTCCGGGTTTTAAAACAGTAACACATTTTTCAGAGGCGCGGGGAAGCAAAGCAAAGTTTTTTACCGTTACATCTCCCAGGCCTCCCGCAAGTGTCATATCTACTATCGAATAACGTAAGCTGTCAGGCGAAAGGCCCAATTCAGGACAAGTAAAAATATAGTATTGATTTGGATTACCGGGATGAGGTGCAATAGTAGCGGAATGAGTTGATGAAAAACCACCCTTCAGTCCGTTACCGTTTGGCATGTTGTTGTGATTCCTGTTTAGCACGTGTATCCCATCCGTATAAAACAATATATTCCCTGCCGAGTCAGAAACACTGGCAACACCCTCAATCTGAAAAGTCTGACCGTTTGTCAATACTACGGGTGACCCGCTGTTAAAATCCAACCCGCACAATTCTCCAAAATACCAGATATTGTTTTCCTTCTGCGCATAACATCTGTTCATTAAAAAAGCAGTGAATAAGAAGGTAAAACAAATAAATCTTTGAATGGATTTTACATAAGTTGCAGCTAAAATCCGGCAATCCGATTTCATATAGGTATCTATAATTATCATGTTAATTTTTTAATACGATTTTTTTCCTGATTGACTTGTGATTATCACTCATTTCAAGGAAATAAATTCCATCATTTGCATTCAGCTGCAAATGCATATCGGGTGAACCGACACGATCTGAATAAATAACCCTTCCCGCAAGGTCATATATTTTTATTTCTGATTTGATTGCTGCTCCTGATAAAATAAAACTACCATCAGAAGGATTTGGGTAAATAAACAGCGCTTCACTTACAGCATCATGAATACCGGTTGCAAGCACCACGGAAGAAGAAGACGATGCACAGCCGTTACTGTCTGTAACAATCACAAAATAGGTTCCCATTTGCGTGAAGACAAAGTACTGATTAGTTGCGCCTGGAACCGGAGCTGAATTCAGATACCACTGATAGCTGTAGGCAGATGTTGAAATAAGAGTATCTGCACTGAAAGTGATAACAGGAACCGGCGGATTTGCGAATTCATTGATAAGCCCGGGTACAATAAAGGTGTCGCACCCTGCAGCATTACAGGCTATAAGCGTGACGTCAAAACTTCCGTAACTGTTATAACATATCCCCGTAGGGTTTTGCACATTGCTTGATGTGCTGTCGGCCCCGGGGAATAACCACTGCCATGAAGTGGGATTATTTGTTGATAGATCGTAGAAATCGATGCATTGTTTGCCGCAGAAGCTGGAATCACTGCTGGCCAGTGCGGCCACGGGTGCGGGCATGGGCGGATTGTTGCCGTAGCCGTACCAGGTGCCCGTGGCATAATTCCCATCCCTTGAAACAAACAGCAGCTGGTTGGCAATGGAAATGGAATGTCCGTTATCGCCCGAATCAAGCACCATGGTTTGTACCTGGTTTCCGAGCAGATCGTATACGTAAACTGTTCGTATGGTTGCATCCCAGGTGTATATATAATTTGAATCCACCGCTACAGCTGCATTGCCGCCATAATTTCCTGTACCATAGCCAAGGTTGAAAAGGGTATCAATAACGTTACCCGTAGTAAAATCGTGAATGTAAAGTGTACCATTAACAAAGTCATAGAAAACGCTTCCATCGGGAGCAATAGCGAAAGAGGCCTGTGCATCATGCATAGCGGCTGTGAAAACAGTTGTAAAAAGTCCGAACTTAAGGTCAGTGATCTTTACGATATCACCCTGAAAAAGCGATGCATAGAGGGAGCTGTCGCTGTAGTTGTATGAGAGTCCCCTGCCATCGATCAGGATGGTATCGGATTCGATAAGGTTACCTGCGAGATCAAATTTCTGTATCCTTCCGGTGGTATAGCTGCCGCCATTGATGGTATAATAGAAATTCCCATCGGACGTGATGTGCATGTTATGGTTAATGGGGAATTCATCAAAAATCAGTGAAGGCGCAATAGCCTGAACCGTTGGCGGTGGGTTCTTTGCACCGGTTGGCTGTGCCTGGGGCTGGGATGTATCCACCACATTACCTGATTTTTGAATCTGTACCTGGGATACAGCCTGGGATGAAAACAATAACAGAAATGCCAGGCCTTTTAAAGCTGATTTCATGTTTAGGGATTTTAAGTTCACGTTATCATAAAAGTATGAATTTTTGTGACATGAACAAAGCCCGGGATTATGGGTATTGGTTGGGAGTTAGGGACGGTCGGGTTAATTTTTCAGAAATATCTTTATTCTTCCGGACTTATTACCTGAAATAATCTCCATAAAGTACATTCCCTCCTGAGCCTTTAGCTGAAATTGTTCAGGCGATGACTTTGTCATACCATAAAAAACAACCCGCCCCGCCACATCATATATCGTAAGCGTTGCATTGACAGGAGCACCGGATAAAATGAAATTTCCGTTGGATGGATTTGGGGTGATGTTGATTCCCCCTGCGTTTAGAATATCCTCAATACCTGTATAAACTGCAAAAGATGTGGAAGCGCAGCCGTTGCTGTCTGTTATCACGACATAATAATTTCCCGGCTGCTGGTAAACATAGTATTGTCCGGTAGCACCGGGAATTATTCCATTGGCATCATACCACTGGTAAGAAAAAGCAGGCGAGCTGAGAAGCGTATCGGCATTCCAGGTAATGGTAGGAACCGGTGGATTGGGGAACTCATTAATAAAGTTTGGAAGAAATAGCGTATCACAGCCGGCGGCATTGCAGGCGATCAGGGTTACGTCGAAACTGCCGAAAGTGTTATAGTATATGCCTGTAGGGTTTTGCAGTGTACTTGATGATGGCGTACCACCGGGGAAGAACCATTGCCAGGAGGATGGGTTGTTGGTGGAAAGGTCGAAAAAGTCGATGTATTGTTTGTCGCAGAATGATGTATCCGATGATATAAGCATGGTTCCGTAGTACGTCCAGGTTGTATCATTGTATTTTAGAATCCAGTAATCCCACAGCCCCCTACAGTCTTCTGATTTTTCACCACTTACACCGGCATCCGAACATCCAGCAAAATAAAAAGACCCATTTTTTCCTTCCATTACAGAAGCTGATTGATCACCCCAAACAGTACAAGCAGTCAAAATTGTTTTATCCCACAGACAATTACCAGATGAATCAGTTTTAACCATCCACATTTGTTGTGGACCCATATTATTTTCCGATTTATCGCCACCGGCCAAGGAAGAAGAAGAACCCAAAAGAAGAAAGCCCTCATCAGAAGTTTGAATTAGGTAGTCGATTCTATCTTCATCCCCTGGTGCACCGATACTATTTTCCCATAACATGTTTCCTAAAGAATCAACTTTGACAAGCCAATAATCGTATGTAATAAGGGATGTATCATGATTCATGGAAATCTTATTCCCCCCAGGCCCTGAGCTAGTTATCCCTCCGATAACATAGCAATTTGATTTCACAGGTAATATTACTTGCAAGAGGTCTGGTTCCATGCCGCCTATATCTGAATCCCATTGTATATTACCGACTGAATCAACCTTAATTATCCAAAAATCAGCAGAACCCCACACCGGAGAAGTTTTTTCGTAACCTACCCCGGAGTTTGAATGTCCCCCAAGTATAAATCCATTATCAGAGGTCTGACATATGGAATATAAATAATCATTCATTGCGCCGCCGTAAGTTCTATCCCATTGTATGATTCCAAATGCATCAATTTTAACTATCCAGTAATCCCGATTTCCACGGCAATTCTGCGATTTGTCAAATCCTATTCCGGATTCAGAAATTCCACCCAGCAAATAACCTCCATCATTAGTTTGTACAAGGCAATGCAGCTCGTCTTCTAAATTCCCTCCAAAAGTTCTGTCCCATTGCTTGTTACCGGCTGAATCTGTTTTTATGACCCAGAAATCGTTCTTCAATCCACCTTTACGATTCTGTGATTTATCACCACTGCTGTCAGAATAAGAAAATCCTCCCAACAAGAATCCACCATCTGAAGTTTGACAGCCAGCTCTAAACAGATCTGACTTTATTCCTCCAAAATCTTTGTCCCATTGAAATGTACCTGAAGAATCTGTTTTAACAATCCAATAGTCAGTAACACCAATTAATGGACTGGTTTTATCTCCACCCACCCCCGACCCACTGGTACCGCCTAAAAGAAAGCCTCCGTCTCTGACAGGAATCATAACTGAAGGGCCATCAAAAAATGTACCTCCATAACGGTGATCCCACTGCTTAACCAAAGGATTTTGCCCTGATAAAAACTGAGCATAAAAAAATAAGTGAAAGAAAAAGATCAGGAGTTTTTTCATCTATCAAAGATAACAGAAATCGTCTTTTAAAAAAGTACATATCGGAATCCTGCTTTTCGGTTTTATATTTATATTTGATTACCGGCTGCTTTTTAACCAACGGCCAGGTTTAATTTTTTTAATGATGAAAAGAGAACGAAAACACATCCGTTTACGGAATTTTGATTATTCGTCGGAGGGGGCGTATTTTATTACGGCCAATACTGCAAACAAAGCTCACTTTTTCGGTGAAATTGAAAATGAAAAGCTCATTTTAAGCGAAACCGGAAAAATAGCTGATGAATACTTGCTGGCTATACCGGAACATTTTTCAAACGCATACCTCGATGAATACCAGGTTATGCCGGATCATATCCACTGTATCATATTTTTGATCTCTGAAACCGGCCATGAATTAATGATTGTTCCACCTTTAAAGGGAATTGATTTAAAATTTAACCTTGAAACCGAACAAAAAGCAACCGTTAACCAGTTTGCAAAGCCGGTTAAAGGTTCAATTTCAGTAATTATTCAACAGTTCAAAGCATCAGTTACAAAAAGGTGCAACAGAAGCGGATTGCGTTTCGCATGGCAGGAACGTTTTCATGATCATGTAATCAGGAGCGAGGCTGAATACCAGCGGATCAAGCAGTATATACAAGATAACCCTAAAAACTGGAAATCGTGAGGGAAAGGAGGGGTTCGGATGGGGATACGTTGAGGACCATCACATGTGATGGTCCAACGACAGGTACCAACAGCAACTGGTAGGCCATCACATGTGATGTCCCAACGAGAGGTACCAACAGCGATTCGTAAGGCCATCACATGTGATGGCCCAACGACAGGTACCAACAGCGACTGGTAGGCCATCACATGTGATGGCCCCAACGACAGGTACCAACAGCGACTGGTAGGGACATCACATGTGATGTCCCCAATGAGAGGTACCAACAGCGACTGGTAGGGACATCACATGTGATGTCCCCAATGAGAGGTACCAACAGCAACAAGTAAGGCCATCACATGTGATGGCCCAACGACAGGTACCAACAGCGACTGGTAGGCCATCACATGTGATGTCCCCAACGTAGGGTACCAACAGCGACTGGTAGGCCATCACATGTGATGTCCCAACGAGAGGTACCAACAGCGATTCGTAAGGCCATCACATGTGATGGCTTCAACGGAGACTAACGGACAAAAAAAAAGCCCCCTCGAAGATCGAGGGGGCTTTATGTTTACGGCAACGACATACTATCCCACAAATAAATGCAGTACCATCTGCGCTGAAGGGCTTAACTTCTCTGTTCGGGATGGGAAGAGGTGGACACCTTCGCTATAGTCACCATAAATACTTTCACCGGGTTGAGCCGGCGTATAACTGACATAATTGAAGAAAACACAATAAACACCGAAGTGGACTGCAGTAACAAAGCTAACGGGTAATTAGTATTGCTCGACTTTGCCATTACTGACTTTACATCTGCAACCTATCAACGTCATAGTCTTTGACGACCCTTATAAAGAAGACTCATCTTGAGGCAAGTTTCGTGCTTAGATGCTTTCAGCGCTTATCTTAACCGAACATAGCTACCCTGCGATGCAGCTGGCGCCACAACAGGTACACTAGCGGTTCGTCCGACTCGGTCCTCTCGTACTAGAGTCAGGCCCTCTCAATCTTCTAACGCCCACAACAGATAGGGACCGAACTGTCTCACGACGTTCTGAACCCAGCTCGCGTGCCACTTTAATGAGCGAACAGCTCAACCCTTGGGACCTTCTCCAGCCCCAGGATGTGACGAGCCGACATCGAGGTGCCAAACCTCCCCGTCGATGTGAGCTCTTGGGGGAGATCAGCCTGTTATCCCCGGCGTACCTTTTATCCTTTGAGCGATGGCCCTTCCATGCGGAACCACCGGATCACTTTATCCTACTTTCGTACCTGATCGACTTGTTGGTCTCACAGTCAAGCATCCTTATGCTAATGCACTCGACGCACGGTTACCAAGCGTGCTGAGGATACCTTTGAAAGCCTCCGTTACTTTTTTGGAGGCGACCACCCCAGTCAAACTACCCACCAAACACTGTTTCCCGTTGTACGGGATTAGACTCCAAATAATTAAAGGGTGGTATTTCAAGGTTGGCTCCACGATGGCTGGCGCCACCGCTTCAAAGCCTCCCACCTATCCTACACATCAATTATCCAAAGTCAATGTTAAGTTGTAGTGAAGGTGCACGGGGTCTTTCCGTCCCGTTGCGGGTAATCGGCATCTTCACCGATACTACAATTTCACCGAGCTCATGGCTGAGACAGTTCTCAGATCGTTACACCATTCGTGCAGGTCGGAACTTACCCGACAAGGAATTTCGCTACCTTAGGACCGTTATAGTTACGGCCGCCGTTTACTGGGGCTTCGATTCAA